>LNFM01001449.1_pt1 | contig 53797 bp, 39 predicted proteins | sample 596031 | NCBI WGS metagenome assembly LNFM01 (sample SAMN04254537, study PRJNA301005) | activated carbon metagenome | isolation source: dual media filters at the Ann Arbor, Michigan drinking water treatment plant | place: USA: Ann Arbor
ATCGTCGCCATCCTCGCCGAACAGCCGATCGACGCCGGAGCCGCCGATCAGCACGTCGCCGCCGCCACCGCCGTAGATCGTGTCGTTGCCGGTGCCGCCATCGATGGTGTCGTTGCCTGCCGTCCCGAGCGTACCGCGTCCCGGCTGCACCGGCGGCGCCACCGACACGTGCAGATCGTAGGTGGCGTTGGCCTGCATCGAGAGGCTCGAATTCCAATTACCGATAACGATGTAGTAGGTCCCGCCCGTGCCGGCGGTGGTGGTGGCGAAGGAGTCGAGGACCGACGATGATCCGGCATCGATCGGCGAGTCATTGTTGTAGGCGAGCACGTTGAGGCTCGAGTCCGCGATGTAGATCTCGGAATTGAGATTGGCGGTCGCGTCCACGTCGACGGTGATGATAGACCCGGCATTCACCGTCACGGCATACCAGGCGGCCGGCACCGTTTGCGTCCCGCCGGCGATCGAGTCCCGCACGGTGACGTGCGGCACGGTCGTCGAATTGACGATGTTCCCGTTGCTCGCGAGGCTGAACAGGTTGGTGAGGTTGACTGCACTCGCCGTCCCGGTGTTGCCAGACGGGTTGGTGACCAGCCCGCTGCCGAACCCGACGCCGCTGCTCCTGGTGATGCTCGGGGACGCCTCGCCGTAGATCAGATCGTCGTTGGCGCCGCCGTTGATGATGTCGCCGCCGCCGCCACCGGCCATCGTGTCGTTGCCGTTGTTGCCGTTGAGCACGTTGGCCAGCGCGTTACCGCCGATCGCGTCGTTGCCCGAGCCGCCGCTGGCGTTCTCGATGTCGGCCGTTTGTGCGATGGTGAATCCGCCGAACACGCCGGTGACATAGCTCGGCGCGCCTCCGCCGAGCGCCGAATTGTTGATCTGCGCCGGCGCCAGATCGATGACCGCGTTGCCCGTGCCGTTGTAGACGATCTGGTCGGTGCCGCCCCGATCGTAGATGCTCCGCCACTGGGCGCCCGTCCCGTTGGTCGAGCCGAGCGTGTAGGTGTTGTTTCCGGTGTTGGTCGTCGTATTGGCGCCGTAGATGAACTGCATCGCCGCGATATCGAGCGCCATCGGCGTGGACGCATCGCCGTAGTTGTTGGTCGTCAGCGTGCCCTGCTGCGTCCTGAAGCCATGATTATACGACATGATCGTATAGACATTCTGGTTCAGGTTGTTGGAGCCGTAGCTGTCGAACGGCGCCGTGACGCCCGGGAAGATCGTCGATCCGCCGCCGGTGTCGTGCGGGTGGGCGAGGCCGAGCGCGTGCCCGAGTTCATGCACCATCGTCGAGAAGCCGAGGCCGCCGGGCTGCAGGCCGTTGCTGTCCCAGCCGTAGCCGACCTGATTGTAGGACCCGACCGCCTGATTGGTGCTGTTCGGCACGTTGTGAAAACCGAGGCTACCCGGCGAATCGGTATGCTTGCGCTCGACGAGGTTCGCGCCGGTCGACGTGAAGACTTCCTGGAACGTGATGTTCGCCACCGCCGACCAGGTTGCGAGAGCCGCACGGAACGCGCTCTTCTCCGCCGCCGTCCAGGCGCTGGCCGAATTGGCATCATCGAAGAAATAGGTGATCGGCTGGCTGTTGTCCCACCGCTGGCCCCAGATGAGGCCCTCGAGCATGACGTTCCCGCTATCGCCGACCGTGCCGCCGTAGACGGTCGCGATCTCGGACGGAATCTCGCCCGTGGCGGGTGGCGTGTCGCTCGCGACGAAGCTCTGCTGCTCGGTCACGAGTGGTCCGGCGGCGATGGCCTCCTCGCTGAGCGACAGGAACGGCCACAACTCGATCGTCGCAGCGCCGCCGCCGCTGGCCGAAGCTCCCCCACACATCGTACACATCGTGTCACCCCGTGATGTTTTCGTCGCAATACGATCCGGCAATCGCCGCACGCTCGAATGCAGCACGCGCGTGCAATTCTGCTAACATGATTGAGGGAAGCCTAGAAGGCACAGTCTATGGGTTATTCGGCTTTGGCGAATTGCACGAGGCAATAAATGCAACTTGGTCGCGCAAAGCCACAATCGGAAGTCGAGCGATGATGACGAGAATCACGCGCACGTTGCTGGCCGCCGGAGCGAGCGTGCTCGCGGCCATGGGCGCCACGAGCGACGCAACAGCCGGAGGCGGCGTCGCGGGTCTGCCCTACGCCGAAGGACAGACCTTTAGGACGCTCGACGACTACCTCGCCCACCTGAAGGAGCGCTCGACCATCGGCGTGCCGCACTACGTGGAAGTGGCGCCCGGTGTTTTTGTCCGTCAGGGCCAGGTCGCACCACGCGGTGAGAAGCCGGCCCGGATGACGCGCGAAGAGTTGCGCCGCCAGTTCGGCTTCGATCGCTGATCGGCCCGACCCGCAGCCCGCCCGCCGCGAAACTTCGCCCGTTTCGCTGACGCCGGAGACATGCTAACGCCCTGCCCTGACAGCCAGATCAGGACAAGAAGTCTCATGACGACAGCCGCAACGCCCATCCGACGGGCCTTGATCTCGGTCTCGGAGAAATCCGGGATCGTGGAATTTGCCCGCGTCTTGTCCGGCCATGGCGTCGAGATTCTCTCGACGGGTGGAACGGCGGCGGCCCTGAAGGCAGCCGGCGTGCCGGTGAAGGACGTGGCCGAGCACACCGGCTTTCCCGAGATGATGGACGGGCGCCTGAAGACGTTGCATCCCAAGGTTCACGGGGGGCTCCTGCAGGTGCGTGGCGATCGCACCCACGAGGCATCCGCCGCCGAGCACGCGATCCCGCCCATCGACCTGCTCGTGGTCAATCTCTATCCTTTCGAAGCCACCGTCGCGAAGGGTGCTCCATTCGCCGATTGTGTCGAGAACATCGACATCGGCGGACCGGCCATGTTGCGGGCCGCCGCCAAGAACCACGCTGCGGTCACGGTGATCGTCGATCCGGCCGATTACGCCCGGGTGCTCGGCGAGATGCAGTCCGGCGGCGGCACCACGCTTGCCTTGCGCCGCGAATTGGCCCGCAAGGCCTTCGCGCTGACCGCCGGCTATGACGCGGCCATCTCGAATTGGCTCGGCACGAGCGTCGGCGAGGACGCAGCCGCGACGACCATCTTCCCACCCACACTGACGGTCCAGCTCAAGAAGGCGCAGGACATGCGCTACGGCGAGAACCCGCATCAGGCGGCCGCCTTCTACCTCGAGCCGGTCGCCGCACCGGGATCGATCGCCACGGCCCGGCAACTCCAGGGCAAGGAGCTGTCCTACAACAACATCGCCGACACCGATGCAGCCCTCGAATGCGTCAAGGCGTTCGGAGAAGGCGCCGCTTGCGTCATCGTCAAGCACGCCAACCCCTGCGGCGTGGCCGAAGCCCCCTCGCTTCTCGACGCCTACGAGGCCGCCTACCGCACCGATCCGGAATCGGCCTTCGGTGGCATCATCGCCTTCAATCGCCCCCTCGACGCCGTGACGGCCCGCACCATCGTCGAGCGCCAGTTCGTCGAAGTCATCGTCGCCCCCTCGGCCGACGCGGCGGCGGTCGAGGCGGTCGCCGCCAAGAAGAACGTCCGGCTTCTGGTCGTCGGCGACTTGCCGGCGCAGGTCGCGCCCCGTCTCGACTGGAAGAAGGTGACGGGCGGCCTGCTCGTCCAGCATGCCGACCTCGCCCTTTCGGCCGAGATGAAGGTGGTCACGAAGCGCCAGCCGTCCGAGCGTGAAATGACCGACCTCCTGTTCGCCTGGAAGGTAGCGAAGTTCGTCAAGTCGAACGCCATCGTCTATGCCCGCGACCGCGCCACGATCGGCGTCGGCGCCGGCCAGATGAGCCGCGTCAACGCCTCGCGCATCGCCGTCATCAAGGCCGAGATGGCCGGCCTCGACGTCGACGGCTCGGTGGTCGCGTCCGATGCATTCTTCCCGTTTGCCGACGGCCTCTTGTCGGCCGCCGGCGCAGGCGCGACGGCCGTCATCCAGCCGGGTGGCTCGGTCCGTGATGCCGAGGTGGTCGCCGCGGCCGACGAGCAGGGCCTGGCCATGGTATTCACCGGCATGCGCCATTTCCGGCATTAGACCATTCCGGTGTGGCGCGCCGATGCACGCCAGCGACCGCGAGCCGGATTGAGGAGTGTCACCGTGAGTGATCAGTCGACTGGACATCCCCGGCCCTTGGCGCCGGACGATTTCATTGCCGATCCGCCGCCGCCGCGGCGCGCACCGAGCCTGCGCCGTCTCTCGGTCGTCGTCCCGCTGCTGAATGAGGAGCGCACGGTTCCGCTCCTTGCCTCCCGCCTGACCGCGGCGCTCGAGGCGCTCGGCAATCCCTTCGAGGTGATCGTCGTCGACGACGGCTCGACGGACGGCACCATGGCGGAACTCCGCCGCCTGAATGCGGCCGATCCTCGTTTCAAGGCCGTGTCGCTCAGTCGCAACTTCGGCAAGGAGATCGCAGTCGCTGCCGGCCTGAAGCACACGTCGGGCGAAGCCGTGGTGATCATGGACGGCGACCTCCAGCATCCGCCGGAGATGATCGGCCGCTTCGTCGAACTGTGGGATGACGGCTACGATGTGATCTATGGCCAGCGCACCGACCGCAGCCGCAACTCGGCGATGGAGAAGCTGTCGGCGCGCCTGTTCTACCGCGTCTTCCAGTTCCTGAGCGGCACGGCACTTCCCGATGGCGCCGGCGACTTCCGCCTTCTCGACCGGCGCGTCGTCGACGTCTTCAACCGGCTCGACGAACGGTCGCGCTTCAACAAGGGTCTGTTCGCCTGGGTTGGCTTCAAGTCGATCGGCATCCCGTTCGAGGTGGCGGCCCGGGCGCACGGCACGACGCGCTGGCCGTTCGGGCGGCTCCTGCATTTCGCCGTCGACGGCATCGCCTCGTTCTCGACGCTGCCGCTGAAGGTTTGGTCCTACGTCGGCGTTCTCGTTTCCGGCTTCGCCCTGCTCTACGCGGCGGTGTTCCTTTTCAAGACGTTGATCTGGGGCGCCGACGTGCCCGGCTTCCCGTCGATCTTCATTTCGGTCCTGTTCCTGGGTGGCATTCAGCTGATTTCGCTCGGTGTGATGGGTGCCTACATTGGTCGCATCTACGAGGAGGTGAAGGGCCGTCCGCTCTTCATCGTGGCCGATGTCGTGGGACTTGATCCCGCCAAGCTCGCGATGACCGGGAGCGCCGTGCCCGCCGCCGGAGCGCCTCCGGACCCGGCCCGCCATGCATGAACCCGGAGGGCATCCGCGCCAGGATGCCGCCCATGGCGTGCCGGCCGCGCGACACTGGAGCGGGTTCCTCGCCTCCGGCGCCATCGCCTTCATCGTCGACGGCGGGGTCATGGAGTTAGCGGTCCGCGTCCTTGGCTGGCCCACGCTCCTCGGCAGGCTCGCCGGCATAGCTTCCGCCATGGTCGCCGCCTGGCTCGCCCACCGGACGTTGACGTTCGCGTTAACCAGTCCGCCGACCCTGAGCGAATTTGTCCGATATGTCGCGGCCGCTGCGACGACGGCCATGATCAATTACGTCCTCTTCGCCGCACTTCTCTTCGCTTGGCCCACGATGCCGCGCCTGGTCGCCCTCGCGCTGGCCTCTTTTGTCGCCACAATCTTCGCCTACGCCTCAATGCGTTACGCCGTGTTTCGCCGCTCCTGAAACGGGCGCCGGAACAACGGGGGGAGCCAGCCGGATCGCAGGATGTCCGGCGCCGCGGGGCGGCTCGATAAACCGACTATTCATCCTCGGTTCAGCAACGCTGTCGTTAATCGGGCACCGCACGGGGGACTGTCGTCATGAGCGAGCATGTGGAAGACGGAACCTTGGGCATGGCCAACGAGAGCCATGAGAAAACCGGGACCGCCAATGGAACCGGACGGCAAGATGAGGGTTTGGATGGTCATGCATTCACAAGTTCACGCGATAGGTGCCAAATGCACACTGAACAGCTCCGGGAGGCGCGCATGAAGTCGAATGCCGTCAAATCCGTCGAGCTCGACATCGACTGGGCCGTCCAGACGATCATGCCGATCGAGTTCCAGGGCCGTGAGGTCCACCTCGAGGCACGCGCCTACCAGGGCGTCGACCCGCACTGTCAGGCCATGGTGCTTGTGCATCGCGACAACCCGGCTTCGAACGAGCTGCCGGTCGTTCGCGTTCACAGCGGCTGCGTGACCGGCGACATCTTTCATTCGCTGCGCTGCGACTGCTATCCGCAGCTGCAGGCCTCGATGGAAGTCATCACCAAGAGCCCGCTCGGCGTGATGATCTATCTGCCGTACCACGAGGGACGCGGCATCGGTCTCGTGAACAAGATCCGCACCTACGCGCTGCAGGATCAGGGCTACGACACGGTCGACGCCAACGTCGCCATCGGTGCCCCGATCGAGGCGCGGGATTACGATCTCGCGGCGCACATCCTGTTCGACCTCGGCTACAGCCGGATCGCACTCTTGACCAATAACCCGGCCAAGATGAACGCGCTGCGCGTCGAGGGCATCAATGTTGTCGAGCAACGCTCGCTGATCGTGCAGGAGTCGCCCTACAACAAGCGCTATCTCGCGACCAAGAAGGAGCGCATGGCGCACCTGCTCTGACGCGCGTCGGCCGGCAATCGCATCTGGCAAAGGGCCGGTTTCCGCAAGGGAACCGGTCCTTTCTTCGTTTGACCGACCCCGCACCCGGCCCCCCGGCTCAGCGCGCGGCGCCGGCCGGTGTGCCCCGGGCCCGAGCCCTCAGATCATCGATCATGCCGGCGAGCGGCTCGAACGTCATCACGACCCGATGCCTCCCGGCCGGAACGGCAACCGCCCGGAACAGCACGTTGGCCCGTTCGATCGGTACGGGACGCCCGTCCAGCGTCGCCCGCCACCACGGATGCCAGACGTCGTTGAGCACCGCGAAGCCGCCGTCGGGCGCCTCGATGTCGATCTCGACGCGGTTATTGCCGTAGGCGACGAGGCGCGCCGTCCCCTCCCTCCGCGCGGCGCCCGTGTCACCTCGGGCCAGAAGCACCGTGCGCATCGGATCGAACTCCGGCCAGACGCCAGTCGCCAGAATGCGCTCGAAGTCTGCCGCGATCGCTCGCGACGCGAACAGGACGCGCGGCAGCGCCCGCGGGTTTTCGTAGATGTTCGCCTGATCCGTGGTCTGCCGCAGCACGAGGTCGCCTGGCCGCAGGGCCTTGTCCATCGTCTCGATCGGCACGCTCGTCGCGATCCAGCGCAGCCCGAGGAGATCGGCGAGACGCGATCGATACGAGGGAAACAGCGCCGAGAACTTGCGCTGATCCGGCAGCCCGACGTGGTCTTCCGCCCCCGTCGCCCGCGAGTAGAGCCCGAGCCGGACCGGGTTGTATCCGAGCGTGTTCTCGAGCCCGTGCGTCATGCTGGCGTTGGGCCAATGGAAGCCGAGCCCGGCGAGTTCCACCCGGTCGCGGCGCACGCCGTCTTTCACGACGTGGGCCGCGAGGGCCCGAATGGTCGCATTCCCCCCCGTCGGCTCCAGTGCCTCGAAGGTAGCGGGCGGCAGCGCCGACGACGTCGACGGCCCATTGTTGTAGCCGAGATCCGCGGCTGTCGCGATGACCAGCGCCAAAGCCGCCAGCCGGGGCATCAAGGCGACCCGCGACGCCGCGAAAAGAAGCGCGCCGATGGCCACCGCATACCAGAGCAGCGCGACACCAGCCGGCCCCGCCACACGCGGCAGACGATCGACATGAAGGCCGAACACCACCGCGACCAATCCGGCGACGACAGGGATTGCGACGGCGACCGCCAGCACCGCCCGCCTCGGGACTGCCCACGGCTCGCGGAACCACGCGTGAACGACGTATCCCGCGAGGATCGCGCCGAGCCCGCCGATCAGGAACACGGCGTCGGCCGGTCGCCGGTACAGATTGACGCCGGGCAGCTCGTACATCGCCCGGAAGGCCGGCGTGTACCAGCCGAGTGCGTAGATGAGCACCAGCACGAACGCCGCCGTGAAAAACCGCACCTCGCGATCGAACAGACGGCCGCTGGCAGCCCCCGCCAGCACGAGGACGAGAGGCACGAGCCCGAGATAGAGCTGCCCGACGTTCTGCGCCGTGAAGAGCCCCGTCCCGACCCACGCGAAACTCGGCGGCCCCCAGTAGTCGGCCATGTCGCCGGCCGCCCCGAACAACTGTGGCACTGCGAGAGTAACGAGATGGGCGGGATGCAGCGACCCCGCCCCGGCGCCTGCGAAATCGATGGTCGGCCGGTTCGACTGTTCCGCGAGGAGCACCGTCATCGCCACCGGCACGGTGACGATCGCGAGCCCCGTGACGGCTGCAAGCGTCAGCGGCGCGAGGCTCCCGAAGATCCGTCGGCGCGGATCGGGAGCGGCCAGCCAGAGCCAGACGACACGCGCTGCAAGCAGATAGCAGCAGAGCAGCGCCACCTGATCCCGGCCGAGCACCATCGCGGCTGAAACCGCCCCGGCGGCGATACCGGCGACGAGCGAGCCGCGTTCGACGGTACGGTCGAGAAACAGCAGCGCCCACGGCAGATAAGCGAGGCTCAGCACCTGTCCGGTATGCTGGAGCCGCCACGCCATCGCCGCGCCGAACGTGAACACCAGCGCCGCGACGATGCTGCCGGCCCAATGCCAGCCTTTATCGCGAAACCAGAGAATGAGCCCGACCCCGCCGGCCGCCATGGCGGCGAGCAGCGTCACGTCCTGCGCCCACGTCCCCGGCCGGCCGTTGAACAGCGCGAGCAGCAGGTACGGTGGCGAGAAGATCATCGACTGCGGATCGGCGATCTGCGGGCTGCCCGAGAAGACGTACGGGTTCCACCATGGCAGCTCGCCCCGCGCGAGAGACGCCGCCAGAAACTGGATCTGCGGCAGGAAATGCGCCTTCGCATCCCATGGGATCGCCGCCTGACCGCCGAGCCAGGGCCACGTCATGGCCGCGAAGGCCGCCAGATAGATTGCAATCGCTTGCCCGACGGGCCAACGCACGCCGCGAACCTCGGACAACGGATCAGGCATCGGCGTACGGCGCATCGGAACTCCACGAGCAGCGAGGCCCCGGCGAAAGTTCCCAAGGGCGAGCGCCTTATAGGCCCTCTCGCTGGCCACGGCGACAGCCACCTCGTCGGCCGATACCTTGCTCCGGCCCGAGGCCTTGATGCTAACCTGAACCCGAAGGCGCCGCGCGAGCACCGGTCCGGGAGAGAGCCCCATGAAGATCACTGCCATCCATGCCCACTACGTCCGCATCCCCTTCGATATGGGCGCCCCGCGCCAGGAGTTCGCGGGCCTCCGCTTCCCGACCATGGATCACCTGTTGATCGAGGTCGAAACCGACGCCGGCATCACCGGCTGGGGCGAGGGCTTCGGCCACACCATCATTCCCGCGACCAAGGCCGCACTCGAGAGCTACGTCGCGCCGTGGTTCATCGGCAAGGACCCGACCGACATCGCCGCCCTGCATCGCGAGGCCGCCCAGTCGTTCCACATCTTCGGCCGCAACGGCCCCGTCGTTTATGCCCACTCTGGAATCGATATCGCGCTATGGGACATCGCCGGCAAGCGCGCCGGCCTGCCCCTCTCGGACCTGCTCGGCGGCGCCCGCCGCAAGGAGGTCCGCGCCTACTCTAGCCTGATGCGCTACGGCAATCCCGACACCGTCCGCCGCATTTGTGCCGGCCGCGCCGCCGACGGCTTCCGCCACATCAAGCTGCACGAACATACGGTCGAGGCCGTGATGGCCGCCCGCGAGGGAGCCGGCCCGGCGGTCGCCATCATGAACGACGTCAATTGCCCGTGGACGGTGGCCGAAGCCCTGGCCATGGAGAAGGCCTACCGCCCGGCCAATCTCTACTGGCTCGAGGAGCCCGTCTTTCCGCCCGAGGATCACAAGGGCCTCGCCCGCGTCAGACGCGAGGGGACGACGCGTATCGCCGCCGGCGAGAACGCAGCCGGCCTCCACGATTTCGTCGACAAGTTCGAGAAGGGCGCCATCGATGTCGCACAACCGAGCGTCACGAAGATCGGCGGCATCACCGAGATGCGGAAGATCATCGCCGCCGCCGAGGCGCATTCGGTGGAACTCATTCCCCATTGCGCCTACTTCGGTCCGGGCAACTTGGCCTCGATCCACATCGTCGCCTCGCTCTCGACCGACACCCTGCTCGAGAACATCTATGCCAACCTCGAAGCGAGCCCCTGGGGCGACGCCATGCAGGCGCGCGACGGGAAGGTCCGCGTTCCGCAAGGACCGGGCCTCGGCGTCGAACCGGACATGAGCGTGGTGGCGAAGTACCGCGAGGGGCCCGTTGTCACCGTAAGGTGACACCTCCCCATGCGCGTGCAACGCCCCCCTTGTCGACGCCCTTGCGCCGTGGCCTAGCTGCTGGTCTTGGGGACTTTCGAGGGGACATACCGATGAAGAAGGTGATTTCGCTGGTTGCCGGCGCCGCTCTGGTGTTGTCGACCGTGGCCGTTGCGGTGCCCGCCGAGGCAGCACAGTGCGTCGACAAGGGTGGCCGTGGCACGGGCTCCACCGTTCCGGATGCCAAGTTCCAGGCTTGGGAAGCGGTGCTTCAGGCGACCGACTGGGGCATGTGGTTCACATGGATCACGTCGGGCGCCAAGGTCGGCTCGGCGGCATCGGGCTACAAGGTGAGCAACTACCGCGAGAAGTGCGGTAACGGCGGCGCGCTCGGCAAGGAGTGCATCATCCGCGCCAAGCTCTGCAAGTAACGATCGCTGACCCGATCGATGTCGGCCTGAAGGACGCTCGCGTGTTCAGCGCGGGCGTTTTTCTTTTGGTGCGTCGCAAGCCCCGACCCGCGACAGCGACAGACCGGCCGAAGGCGTCTATCGTGGCACCCGTCTGCCACTCTCCGGGACGGAGCCCCCCATGGCCATCGCCGAGCATCCGAGCGTTTGCACACTCGATTGCCCCGACACCTGCAGCCTCACCGTCACGGTCGATGGTGATCGCCTCGTCAAGGTCCGCGGCTCCGACGCCATGCCGCTCACGGCCGGCACCATCTGCAACAAGGTCGCCCGCCAGACGGCGACGTTCGTCCACGGCCCCCGTCGGCTGACGCAGCCCTTGCGCCGGATTGGCCCAAAGGGCTCAGGCCGCTTCGAGCCGATCGCGTGGGACGCGGCCCTCGACATGATCCACGACCGCGTCACCGACGTGATCGCCCGCCACGGCCGCGAGGCGGTGATGCCGCTGAACTACGCGGGTCCCCACGGCATGCTCGCGGCCGACAGCATGTCGCTCCGCTTCTTCCACAAGCTGGGCGCCACGCAGCTCTTCCGCCGCTCCATGTGCGGCGCCGTGCGCAGCGAGGCGTGGGCCGGCACCTACGGCCTCGTCCCCGGCATAGGTCCTGAAGCCGCGGCCGAGGCCCGCCTCAACATCGTCTGGGGCAACAACGCGACGGTCGCCAACCTGCATCTCGTCCGCAACGTTCGGGCTGCCATGCGCAAGGGCGGCCGCCTCGTCGTTGTCGATCCGCTCCGCACCAAGATCGCCGAGCAGGCCGACCTGCACGTCGCGCTCCGGCCCGGCACCGACGTCGTGCTGGGTTTCGCCCTCGCCGTCGAGCTGGACCGCCTCGGCGCCCACGATCAGGCCTTCATCGCCGCTAACGTCGTCGGCTACGACGCGTTCATGACCGCCGCCCGCCCCTGGACCGTCGCCCGCGCCGCCGAGGTCTGCGGCATTCCCCCGGACCACATCACGACGCTCGCCGCCTGGATGGCCGAGGCCGATCCCCTCGTCCTGGCGCTCGGCAACGGCCTCGAGCGTGGCCGCAACGGCGGCAGCGGCATCCGCGCGGCGATCGCGCTCCCGGCACTCCTCGGCAAGCTCGATGCCCGGAACGGCCTCGTCCTCGGCGCCGGCAATGCCTTCCCGAAGACACACGCGCGCCTGACCCGCCCCGATCTCCTCCCCGGCCCGACCCGCACCCTCGACATCATGGACATCGGCCGCCACCTCGACGCCGACGACGTCGCGCCCCCGCTCCGCGCGCTCTTCATCTACAATCACAATCCCATTGTCGTGCACGCCGACCAGAACCGCATGCGCCGAGGGCTCGCCCGCGATGACGTTTTTGCCGTCGGCATCGAGGTCGCGATGACGGAGAGCATGGCGTTCTGCGATGTCGTGCTGCCGGCGGCCACCCACTTCGAGCAGGAGGACATCTACGCCTCCTACGGCCACCACTGGCTGCAGCGCGCCGAAGGCGTCATTCCGCCAGTCGGCCAATCGCTGCCGAATACGGAGATCTTCCGTCGCCTCGCGGCCCGTTTCGGCTTCACCGACCCCTGCTTCACGACGACCGACCACGAACTGATCGACGAGGCCCTCGACCCGGCCCATCCCGTGTTCGAGGGCACGCGCCCGAGCGATGTCTCCCCGACGAAGGCGCTGCGCATGACCGCGAAGGACGGCCGCCCGCTCGCCCTCTTCGAGACGCACCGCCCCGCCACGCCCTCCGGCAAGGTCGAACTCGTGTCGGACGTGCTGGCGGGCCGCTGGGGACCGGACGCCCGCGTTCCGGCCTTCCGCCCGCGTGAAGACCGCTATCCCCTGATGCTGATCTCGCCGGCCTCCGACGCGCGCGTCTCATCGACGTTGCTCGGCGAAGGCGGCGACCCGGCCGATACGCCCGCGCTCCGCATGCACCCTTCGGATGCCGCAGCCCGCGATCTCTCGTCGGCGACCGAGGTCCGGGTCTGGAACGATCTCGGCGAGGTCGTACTCCCGCTCGAGATCACGGACGCCGTACCGCCGGGCGTTGTCGCCTCGGAGAAGGGCGCCTGGCTCGCAACGAGCCGGACCGGCCAGACGATCAGCGCGCTAGTCTCGACGGAACTCCGTGCCGATCTGGCGAAGGGCGCTTGCTACAACGACGTTCGCGTTGAGGTGCGCGCCGCCTGAGGCGCGCATCCGCGTGGCTTCGGACCGGGCGGGCGCGTCAGCCCGTCGGCCCCTTGTTGTCCTGCGCCATGCCGCGTGCCTTGAGCGCCTCGGCGATCTCGTCGAGAACGCCCGGGTCGTCGATCGTCGCCGGCATCTTCCACGCCTCGCTGTCCGCGATGGCGCGCATGGTGCCGCGCAGGATCTTGCCCGACCGCGTCTTCGGCAGGCGCTTCACCGTCATCACCTGCTTGAACGCCGCGACCGGCCCGATCTCGTCGCGCACCAGCTTGATGACCTCGGCCTCGATTTCCTTCTCGTCGCGGTTGACGCCCGCGTTGAGCACGATGAAGCCCGCCGGCAGCTGACCCTTGAGTTCGTCGTGCACCCCGACGACAGCGCATTCACCCACGTCCTTGTGCCGCGCGACGACTTCTTCCATTTGACCGGTCGAAAGCCGGTGGCCGGCCACGTTGATCACGTCGTCGGTGCGCGCCATGACGAACACGTAGCCGTCCTCGTCGATGAAGCCGGCGTCGGACGTCGTGTAGTAGCCCTTGAAGTCGGCAAGGTAGCTCTTGCGAAAACGCTCGTTGTTGCCCCACAGCGTCGGCAGCGACGACGGCGGCAGCGGCAGCTTGATGGCGAGCGTGCCCGGTTGCCCGCGCGGCACTGGCTCGCCCTTTTCATCGAGGCAGGCGAGGTCGTAGCCCGGCATCGGCACCGACGGGGAGCCATACTTGACCGGAAGCTGGCCGAGGCCGACGGGATTACCGGCGATCGGCCAGCCGGTCTCGGTCTGCCACCAGTGATCGATCACCGGCACGGCAAGCTTCTGCTCGGCCCACTTGATCGTCTCCGGATCGGCCCGCTCGCCCGCGAGAAAGAGCGTGCGGAAGGCCCGGAGATCGTAGTCCTTGATCAGCTTGCCTTCCGGATCTTCCTTCTTGATGGCCCGGAACGCCGTTGGCGCCGTGAACATCGCCGCGATCCGATGCTCCGCGATGACGCGCCAGAACGCGCCCGCGTCCGGCGTGCCGACCGGCTTGCCCTCGTAGAGCACCGTGGTCGCCCCATGGAGCAGCGGCGCATAGACGATGTAGCTGTGCCCGACCACCCAGCCGACGTCGGACGCGGCCCAGAACACTTCGCCGGGCTCGATGCCGTAGTGATTCTTCATCGTCCACTTGAGCGCCACCATGTGGCCGCCGTTATCGCGGACGACGCCCTTCGGCGCGCCCGTCGTGCCCGATGTGTAGAGAATGTAGAGCGGATCGGTCGCCGCCACCGGAACGCAGCCGGCCTTCCGGCCCCGCGACTTGGCGTCCTTCACGGCCCCGGCCCAGTCGTGATCGCGGCCGGGCGTCATGGCGGCCTCGACCTGCGGCCTCTGCAGCACGACCGAGATCCCGACCTTGTGCGTGGCGAGTTCGATCGCCTTGTCCAGGAGCGGCTTGTAGGGCACCACGCGCGCCCCCTCGATGCCGCAGCTGGCGGAGACGATGGCCGTCGGCTTGGAGTCGTCGATGCGCGTCGCGAGTTCGCTGGCGGCGAACCCTCCGAAAACGACCGAGTGGATGGCCCCGATCCGCGCACACGCGAGCATCGCGATGACCGCTTCCGGCACCATCGGCATGTAGATGATGACGCGTTCACCCTTCTTCACACCGAGGTCCTGCAGCACGGCGCCGAACGTCGCCACCTCGTGCGTCAGCTCGGCGTAGGTGTAGGTCTTGACCGTCTGCGTGACGGGGCTGTCGTAGATCAGGGCTTTCTGCGCCCCCCGCCCGCGCAGGACGTGCCGGTCGAGACAGTTGTAGGCGGTGTTGCACTCCGCGCCCGCGAACCAGCGCCCGTACTCGCCGGCATAGGGATCGAACACGCGGTCCCACAGGTTGATCCAGTCGATATCCCGCGCCGCCTCACCCCAGAACGCTTCGGGGTCTGCCTTCCACGCGTTGTAGACCTCGTGATACCGGCTCATCCCTGCGTTCCTCCGCGTGCGTGCGTCTTGTCTGACGGCAATGGCTTTTCGAGATAGACTTTGAGCACTTGAGCCCGCCCGCCCGCAAGTGCCAAGCCGCCGCCCCTGCATTGTCGAGCCCGGACGCATTCGCTAGGGTTTATGGAAACGCCCGGTCCGGCTGCCGGCGATCGCACGAGGTCTCGCCCATGTCTTCCCCCTCCGACATCGCCCACCCTTTCGACGATCATCTCGGGCAGAATCCCGCCAACTATCAGCCTCTCACACCACTGTCGCTTCTGGCCCGCGCGGCTCACGTCTGGCCCGAGCATACGGCCGTGATCCATGGCGGGCTGCGCCGCTCCTACGCGGAGTTGTATGACCGCAGCCGACGGCTCGCCTCGGCACTGTCCGCAGCCGGCATCGGCGTCGGCGACGTAGTTTCGGTGATGCTCCCGAACATCCCGCCGATGCTCGAGGCCCACTACGGCGTGCCCATGACGGGCGGTGTGCTCCATGCCATGAACACCCGCCTCGACGCAGCCATCGTGGCTTTCCAGCTCGACCACGCGCAGGCGAAGGTCCTCATCACCGATCGCGAGTTCGCGCCGCTGATGCGTGAGGCCCTCGCGCTGGCCAGGGTCCGGCCTCTCGTCATCGACTACGACGACCTCGAGTTTCCGCAGTCGGGCGACCGCCTCGGTACCATCGACTACGAAGCGTTCCTCGCTTCGGGTGATCCCGCCTTCGTCTGGCGCAAGCCCGCCGACGAGTGGGAGGCGATCGGCCTCAATTACACGTCCGGCACGACGGGCAATCCGAAGGGCGTCGTCGTCCACCATCGCGGCGCCTACCTGATGTGCTACGCCAACGTCATCGCAGCCGGCATGGCGCGCCACCCGGTCTACCTGTGGACCTTGCCCATGTTCCACTGCAACGGCTGGGCATTCCCCTGGACGCTCTCGGCCGTCGGCGGCACCCACGTCTGCCTGCGCTGGGTCCGTGCCAAACCGATCTACGATGCGATCGTCGAGCACAGGGTGACGCACATGTGCGGCGCACCGATCGTGATGGCGACCATGCTCAACGCACCCGACGCCGAGAAGCGCGCCATCGCCCACAAGGTCGAGTTCGTCACCGCCGGCGCCGCCCCGCCCGAGGCTGTGCTCGCGCGCATGGCCGAGGCCGGCTTCAACGTCACCCACGTCTACGGCCTGACCGAGGTCTACGGCCCTTCCGTCGTGAACGAGTGGAAGGCCGAATGGGACGCCCTCGAGCCGTCGCGGCGCGCCCAGCTCAAGGCCCGCCAGGGCGTCGCCTACACGGCCCTCGACGGCCTGTCGGTGATGGACCCCACCACCATGACCCCCGTTCCCGCCGATGGCGAAACCATGGGTGAGGTCATGATGCGCGGAAACATCGTGATGAAGGGCTACCTTAAGAACAAGGCGGCCACCGACGAGGCCTTCGCCGGTGGCTGGTTCCACACCGGCGACCTCGGCGTCATGTACCCGGACGGCTACATTCAGCTGAAGGACCGATCGAAGGACATCATCATCTCCGGCGGCGAGAACATCTCCTCGATCGAGGTGGAGGACGTCCTCTACAAGCACCCCGCCGTCGCCCACTGCGCCGTGGTCGCCAGGCCGGACGAGAAGTGGGGCGAGACGCCGTGCGCCTTCGTCGAACTCAAGGCCGGCGCCGCCGCCACGCCGGACGAGATCATCGACTGGTGTCGCGAGCATCTGGCCCGCTTCAAGTGTCCCCGCCACGTGGTCTTCGCCGAGATCCCCAAGACGTCGACCGGCAAGATCCAGAAATTCCAGCTGCGCGAGATGGCGAAGGCGGTCTGACCCTTCGGGGCATCGCGCCATGCCGGGATAAGTCTTTTGCCGCCGAAGCCGCAAGCGGGGCAGACCGCTGTCAGCCGCCGTTCATTTTGCAAGCGCTAGCAGAGAGACACCCGGCTCCGTCCGGGAAAACGACCCTCTGCCGAGAAAGGCATGACCCCGATGAAACTCGCACTCGCTGCCGCTGTCCTCGCCCTGTCCTCCGCCGTCGCTTTGGCCCAGGCTCCCGCGACCCAGCCGGCGCCGGCGGCGAAGGCCCCCGCCGCCAAGACCGAAGCCGCCAAGCCTGCGAAGCAGGCTCAGGCCCCGTCCTCGTGCAAGGCCGATGCGGCCGGCAAGAAGCTGGCTGGTGCAGCCCTCGCTTCGTTCATGAAGAAGTGTGAGGCCGACGCCACCACCGCCTGCGGCAAGTCGGCCGAGGACAAGAAGCTCGCCGGCGCTGCCAAGGCCAGCCACACCAAGAAGTGCGTACTGGAGAAGGTCGGCAGCTGATCGACGCCTTCATCGACGTTCAGGACTGGCCACCGGAGCGATCCGGTGGCCGGTCTTGTTTAAGGTACACACTGATCGGCGATCAATTTCATATGTCCACGGATGGACTTGTCACGTTCCGGCTCACGTCGTAACTGACCCTTAGTCATGTCGCGTTAGCATGCGAGCGGACGGGCATGCGGCCTCGACGGAGGCCCGGGCGATCGGGGGCGAACGTGGGCGTACGGTTTGGACGGTTTTCGGCGGCAACGGCGCGTCGCGCGCTTGGCGGTGTCTCGGCTGCCGCACTTGTCATCGCGACTCTGGCCGTCGGCTCCATCTCAGCGGCCTTCGCCCAATCTCCCACCGAGCCTGATGCCGATTTCGGCGAACGCCTCGAGCCGTTCGAGGCCGACGGCCCGATGCTGGCCGTCGTGTCGTTGTCCCGCCAGCGCCTCTGGCTGTTCGACCGCACCGGCGAGATCGCGAGCACGCAGGTGTCGTCGGGCCGGAGGGGCTTCGATACCCCGGAAGGCGTATTCACGATCCTCGAGCGCAAGGTCGAGCACAGATCCAACCTCTACGACGACGCCGAGATGCCATTCATGCAGCGCCTGACCTGGTCGGGTGTCGCTCTGCATCAGGGCGTCGTGCCCAACTATCGCGCTTCGCATGGCTGCATCCGTCTTCCGACCGGATTTGCCGAGCGATTGTTTCGCACGACCCGCGCCGCGACCCGCGTCGTCATCGTCGGCCACGACGCGCTCCCCCGGCCGATCAGCCATCCCGTTCTCCCTCAGCCCGGCGAGCCCCGCCCGGCACCGGCGGCGCGCGAAGGCGGCGTGACCGCAACGTCTTTCGCCGGAAGCGAACAGCCGATGAAGCTCGGCGCGGCCCCCGAGCAGCCGGCATCGCTCGATGCGATCGCACCGCCGGCCGCACCGAAGCCCACTGTCGTCCCCGATACGGCATCGCTCCAGGAGCGTCGCCGCGTTGCCGAACGTGAACTCGCCGAAGCGACGAAGCGCGTCGAGGCAGCCCGGCGCGATGTCCGCCCGAAGCGCATCGAACAGGTCCGCGCCGAGCGGATCCTGCGCCGCGCCCTCTGGATGGCACGTCGCGCGGTCGAGCGGACACGAGAAGCCGCCGAAGCCGTCGACGACGCGACCACCGAGAGACAGCGCGCTGTCGCCATCACGGCCCACATCGAAAGTCTCATCGAGCTGGTCGATGCGCAGGGCCGTGAGGCCGAAGCCCGTGAGTTGGCGGCCCAGACCACGGCAGCCGCGATTTCGATCACCGACAACGTCGCGGCCCTCGAAGCCAAGCGCCAGAAACTCCACAACGAGGTGCGTGCTTTGGTGCGCCGCCTCGCCCCGGTGACGCTCTTCGTCTCCCGCGTCAACGGGCGCCTCTATCTGCGCCAGGCGGCGCAGCCCATCATGGACGTGCCGGTCACGATCCGCGATCCCGGTTCACCGCTCGGCACCCACATCTTCAAGGCCTTCGCGGCTGAAGATCCGAAAGCGCCCTATCTCTGGCAGGGCCTGACCATCGAGACGCCCGGCGGCGGTTCGCCCGTCGCCCTTCCGAAGCCGGCGAAGAAGAGCAAGTCGAAGTCCGCAAGCCGCGAGACCGCCGCAGCCACGGCGGCGCCCGTCGATCCGCTTCTGACCGCCCGTCGTGCACTCGACCGCATCGAGATCCCCCACGCCGTGCTGGCTCGCGTCATGCCCATCCTGCAGCCCGGCTCGACCCTGATCATCTCGGACCTCGGCCAGAGCATCGAGACCGGCCCCGGCACCGACATCGTGGTCCAGACGCAGGGTGAGGAGCAGGCGAAGCGCAACATCGCGAAGTTCGTCGCCAAACAGAAGGCTGAGCAGCTTGCCCTTTCGGGCTACGTCGAGCCGCCGCGCCGCCGCTCGGACACCTCCCGACGCCTCCGTCAGCGCCAGCAATATTGGGCCCGCTGGTAAGGTCGGGCGCCGCGCGCCCCCGTCACGCTCCCGTGAGCCCTGCCGTGAGATAGCGGCTCAGCCGCTCGGCGAACTTGTGCGGCTCGAGCGGCGGCTCGCCATCGAGAATGCGCGCCTGATCGAGCAGCATGGCGGCGAGATCCGCGACCTCGTCCCCTCGGCCATTGGCGACCTTGCCCGCGATGGCCTTCAGCAACGGATGCCCGGTGTTCACCTCGAGCACCGGCTTCAGGCCGATCCCTTGCTCGCGATGCTTGAGGAGACGCTCGAGCGCGAGGTCCGGCCCCGCGCCGGGAGCAACGAGACAGACCGGTGAATTCACCAACCGCTTCGACGCCTTGACGTCGCTCACGGCGTCTCCGAGCCCGGCTTTGAGGGCCGCGAGCAGCGCGCTGGCATCTGCCGTCTCCTCGCTCGGCGCCTGCCCGTCGAGATACGGGATCGGCGACAGGTCGGCCTCGCCCTGCGTCAGCGACTTGAGCCCCTTGCCCTCGAATTTGGCGCCCCGCGTCGTCCAGAAGCTGTCCACGGGATCCGCGAGCAGCAGCACCTCGACGCCCCGCGCCAGCGCCGCCTCGAGCTGCGGGCTGGCCTTGAGCCGGTCGAGGTTGTCGCCCGCGAGATAGAAGATGTCCGTCTGCCCCGGCTTCATGTCGGCGACGTACTCGGCGAGCGACCGCCACCCATCGCCCGTCGTCGAACGGAATCGCGCCAGCTTGAGGAGTTGGTCACGTCGCTCGAAATCCTCGTAGAGGCCCTCCTTGATGACAGCCCCGAACGTCTCCCAGATCTGGCCGAACCGCTCGGGATCTTTCTCGGCGAGCGTTTCGAGTTCGCCGACCGTGCGCCCGGTGAGCGCCTTCCGGATCTGCGCCACCTGGGGATTGTTCTGCAGCATCTCCCGGCTGATGTTGAGCGGGACGTCCTCGCTGTCGACGACGCCGCGCACGAACCGCAGATAGCTCGGCAGCAGCTCGGCCTCGTCCGTGATGTAGACGCGCCGCACGTAAAGCTTCACGCGCCCTTTCCGCTCGGCGTCGAAGAGGTCGAACGGACGCTCGCCGGGCACGAACAGCAGCACGGCATAGGATTGCCGCCCCTCGGCCTTGTAATGAATGGTCAGCGCCGGCTCGCCGCCCTGATGCGCGAGCCCCCGGTAGGCTTCGGCATAGACCTCGGGTGTCACCTCCGACTTGGAGCGTTGCCAGAGCGCGCTCGCCGCATTGAGCTGCCGCGGCTCGCCGTCCTCCCCGGCCATCTCGACGGGAAACAGGATGTGGTCCGAGTAGGTCTTGACGATACGCTCGATATCCCAGCCGTCGAGATAGGCGTGGGCATCGGACTTGAGCTGCAACGTCACGCGAGTGCCGCGTCCGAGGCCGACGGTCTCCTCTGCGGTGGCCGGCCTCACCTCGAAGCCATTGGCGCCGTCCGACGACCAGTGGAACGCCGCGTCCTGTCCGGCCCTCCGGCTCGCGACGTCGATCCGGTCCGCGACCATGAAGGCCGAATAGAACCCGACGCCGAACTGGCCGATGAGCCCGCTGCCCCCCGCCGGATCGGACGCGAGGCGGTCGAGGAACTGCCGGGTCCCCGATCGCGCGATGGTGCCGAGGTTGTCGATCAGCTCCGCCTCGCTCATTCCGATGCCGTTATCGGCGACGGTGAGTGTCCGCTTCTCCTTGTCGATCCCGATCCGGATCGCGAGCCGTGTATCCTCGCCCATCAGATCGGGCGATGCGATGGCCTCGTACCTGAGCTTGTCGCAAGCGTCGGACGCGTTGGAAATGAGCTCCCGAAGGAAGATGTCCTTCTCGGTGTAGACCGAATGCACCATCAGGTGCAGGAGGCGCGAGACCTCGGCCTGGAACGAATGCTGGGAAGCCGGCGTGGCCGTGTCATTGGGCATGACGGACGTCTCCGGTGTGATCTGGAACCGGCCGTCACATAGGATCGCTGACCCATCGCGATCAAGGGGTTCTGATCGTTCGTGGCCGCGAGGTCACGCATGGGGCGCGCCGGATGGCCGCCGAATTGGCCATGTCCGGGGCCCGAAAGGACGCGAATGTTGCCTCCAGGACCTGCCCGCGCGGTGAGCCCCGGGGGGCTGGGGGGCTGAGAATTCCAGGGCCGTCCAGCGAAGACCGGGCCCGGAGGCAACGATCATGTTGTCGAATCGGTTTGCGGCGGGCCGTCGACGGCAATGCGGCCGAATCTCGATTTATGCAGACGATCGTCTGCGCCCCTGCCCGATGGACGTCTGTGCCGCAGGCAAAAAAAAGGCTCGATCCTGGGAGAGAGCCTCGGAGGGGGCTGGGGGGCTGAGCTCCGAGACGGGGTCAGGATCGAGCCGTCTTGCAAAGATCAGTATAGCCCGGAATACGGCTTGCAGTTGATCGGATCATGGCACTTTCGTGAATTATATATCTGATTATTACAATCCGTTCATCGAGGGGAGACAGCCCACTGATTCCGCGCGTTCGTCGGCAGGCGTCCGATGCCTGGTTGCGAACGCCCGGGCGAAGCGTAATCTGAGTGTCATGAGGAAACGGAGGGAGGCGCGTGTGAGCGACAGCGAACCGATAATCTTTCGCCCGAAGGCCGGGACTGCACCTTCTCCTGCCCAGCACGGTGCAGGGCAGCGCCGGGATACGTCGACGACGGTCTTCGATCGCCGCGAACTGAGCGACATCCTCGCACTCTACGGGCGCAAGGTGGCCGCGGGCGAGTGGCGCGACTACGCGATGGACTTCGGGCGCGAGACGGCCGTCTTTTCTGTCTACCGCCGCACCAGCGAGTGGCCGATCTACCGCATCGAGAAGAACCCTAGGAACGCCCGCAAGCAGGGCGCCTATAGCGTCATCTCGGCGACCGGCCACATCCTGAAGCGAGGCCACGAGCTGAAGCGCGTGCTCGAGGTCCTCGAGAAGAAATCACTCTATCTGGTCGAAAGCTGACACGACCCGAACGTCGACCGCCTTCCCCGATGTCAGGCGAGGCTCACTGGCAGTTCGTCGGCCGTGTGGAAGATCGTCGACGGAACGTCCTCGAGAGAGGCGAGCGCCCGCTCCATCCGCTCGCGATTCTTGCCACGCCCTCCGCAGTCTCGGATCATGATCCTCGCGATACGTCCGCGATGGCGCCGCGCCGCGCCGACGTAGATCTCGGCATCCTTTTCGACATTGTCGCCGATCAACACGAACCGCCGACCGGGAAAATCTTCGAGGATTGCATCGATGGCCGGCGGCTTGGTCTTGGTTGCCTTGGAGAGAAGATTGCGGATGGACCGGTCCTTGAGGGCCACGTTCTTCAACGTCTTCGTCGCTTCGGGAAACCCTGCATCTGCAAGGAACGCATCGAGCGGCTCATAGAGCGGCCACGGGCTCGACGAGATGAAGTGGAACGCCGCGCCTTGCTCGGCCCAGCGACCATAGACGCGCGCCATCCCCGGCACGGGTTCGAACGGCTCGAGAAACGTCTGCGCCATCATTCGGCGCCGGCTCGCGACGTGCGTGACTTTGACCGTATCGTCGATGTCGGAGATCACCGACAGCCCGGTCGGTTCAATGAGCAATGCCGTGCCCGCGATGAGGCGTGAATCGCGTGGCGGCAATCGCGCCTCGATGCTGAGCCGCCCGCTGGCTGCTGTTGCGATCGCACTGTCGGGAACCACGCAGACACCGCGGAACTGGCCGTTGCGGTCTGACGCATGCAGCATGTGATCCGCCCCGGCGACGGTCACGACGACCCTCCGCCCCGGGCAACTGTCGGCCAGCATCAGGGCGCATCGCGTATCGAACGTCGGCCGGTTCAAGGCATCGGGAGAAACGCCGAACCCGGTCTTGAGCGCGATGGCCAGAGCCGCCTTGGCGGTCCGGCTGTCCGGCGGCCGGAAGATGCGGCCGTGAACGGGGACGATCCAGCCCGAGCCCCCGGAAACACGCCGTGCCGCCGTTGTGAAGAGAACGATCCGTTCGTCGCGCGCGATCTCGGTAGCGGCATGCCCCCGCCCACCGTGAGCCGCCATATGACCAGCCACCACCTGGGCATGGCGGCCACTCATGACACGTCACGTGTCGAGCAGGATCGTCGCCAAGCGAAAATCGTCGGTCTCCTTGAAGCCCGCCCCATGGCTGGTGCCGGCCGTCGGCACCTGCAGCGGAAGGCAGAGTGCCGTGTGGCGGGCCGAAATGCAAACCGCCAATGGCAGACGCCCTCTCGTCTCACGATGTGTTCGGTGGCCTGGCGAGCCGTCCGGGCCGGTTTCTCAGAGAGCCGGTGCCGAGACAGGCGCGCTGTCGCCGGCCGCCGCCCCGCCATCGTCGACGATGATGGCGTCGGACACCGAGATCGGTCGGCTATCGGTTGCGACGTCGACGGTTTCCCCGGTCTCGCCGTGCAACGATTTGGCCGCGGCGACCGCCTCAGCCTCGACCTCCGCCATCAGCTGTCCGCGAACCACGCCTCCGACCATGGCTTCGTCGTCCCCATAGAGATCGAAGTGCGAATCCAGGAGATCGAGAAGCGCTGCGACCATGTCCATGATGGCGCCAAGGGGCGCCACACCGCCGACCCGGAACGCTTCGGTCGCCCCGGCCGCCTCGAATGGCGAAAGCTGGGCGGCCTCGGGCGCGATCACACTGCGCGAACGGAGGTACGAGAGGCTGTCCACTGGGGCAGGGATAGCCCGAGCCTCTTCCCGTGTCGCCTTGGCGATCAGTTCGCTGAGAGCATCGGTCTGCGCCCGGAAGAGCGTCGCTGCACTTTTCAGCGTCCGCCCGCCGGCACCGACGTCGACCAGGAGCCGCCGGCATTGCAGCAGCCTCAACAGCAACGCCGCTTCCCGCTGCCGCAACTGCCGCACGAACTGATCGAGCGCAAAGGGCGCCCCATCGGCATCGACCTCGTCGAGATCGGCGCGTGGCGGCAGGCGCTCGCCGAGAAGATCTTCACCGATCGCGAGCACGGCGTCGAGATGGTCGGCGACGAGCGCGATACCGGGTGGAAGATCAGGATTGAAACCGCTCATAGGGGAGTCCACGAACCTCGGGGTGGGACGGGCGCCGCTTGGGCACCGACTGACGGAAGACCTGTCACTCAACTCTGGTGTCGGGGTGCATGAGCCAGCACGACCTCCAGCGCCGCATTGAGATCACCGCCTCGGCTCGCCAGCACCTTCCCGAGCGGGGAGCCGAACGCTGCGAGCCATCGCTCCCTGGGATCACTCTTCCCGGCGACCTGGGCGAGGCTGGCGGCAATCGTGACCTCGGCGACCTCGTCACCGAGCCCCAGCCGATCCCTGACCTTCTCGATCGGATCGGCATCGTCGGCATCGAAATCGAGGAGCCCTGCATCCATGGCCCAGTCGACATCGCGCGCCGTCGCGCTTCCGGGGTCTGCGGGGCCAAGAGGCAGGGACTCGACATTGGCTGGTGGTCTGTTCGGCATGCGGGCTCCGGATTTCTCACGGCACAACCACGCGCGCCAACGACGACACGGCACAGTTAGTCAGATTCGCGCCCTCTGCGCAGCGCTTTCCGTGCCACATCCACATGTCGCCACCAGAGCCGCAGGACAGCGGAAATTCCCCGATGACGGCATCCCACCCCGGTACTAGGCTCGGTCCCGGTGAAACGGGGCTTCGGGGGAGACGAGACACGTGTCGGGATGGTTGTGGGCGGTCTTCACGATATTGGCGGCCGGCGGTCAGACGCTGCGCAACGCCATGCAGAAGGATCTGACGGTTCGCATCGGGACCATCGGCGCGACACATGTCCGCTTCCTGTTCGGCCTGCCGTTCGCCCTCGTCTTTCTCGCCATCGTCCTTTCCGCGACCGGGGCGTCCTTTCCAGCCTTGTCCGAGCGGATGCTGCTTTGGACCTTCGTCGGCGCCGCAACGCAGATCGCCGGCACCGCCATGCTGCTTTCCGCCATGCGCGAGAAGTCGTTCGTGCTGATCACGGCACTGAACAAGATCGAGCCGGTCCACGTGGCGCTGTTCGGGCTGGTCTTCCTCGGTGACAAGCTGACGCCGGGTCTGGCCGCCGCGATCCTGATCGCAACTCTCGGCGTGCTCATCATGTCGTGGCCGAAGGCAGGCGCCATCGAGAACCTGGGCATGCGCCCGATACTCCTGGGCCTGGCGGCGGGCGCCATGTTCGGCGCATCTGCGGTCGGCTACCGCGGCGGCGTCATCGCCATCGATCACACCAATTTCGTCGTCCGGGCCACCACGACGCTGGTCACCGGCCTCGTGATGCAGGTGACGTTCCTCACCGTCTATCTGGCTCTTTTCGATCGCAAGACACTCTCGGCCATCTTCGCCGCGTGGCGCCCGTCCCTCGTCGCCGGGTTCATGGGCGCGTTCGCCTCGCAGATGTGGTTTCTGGCATTCGCACTGGCGCCGGCCGCGAAGGTCCGCACGCTGGCGCTCGTCGAAATCTTCTTCGCCGGCATGGTCTCGCGCACCCTGTTCAAGGAAGGCTTCGCCAACCGCGAGGGCCTCGGCATCCTGATGATCGTGATCGGCGTCATCATCCTCCTGAACCTGTGAAGCCGCACAGTTGCCAACACGGACTCGAATGGAATAAATTGCCACAAACCAGGCATTCGAGCACCGCTATTGGGCATTTTGTTCCAGTCGGGAAGTCGAACGCCAAGACCTCCATCGAGGGCACGACATGTTCGACGCCATGGACCTCAAGATCCTCGCCCTGCTCCAGCGGGATGCCACGCTTCCGGTCGCCGAAGTGGGAAAGGCGATCGGCCTGTCGACGACGCCCTGCTGGCGCCGCATCCAGAAGCTCGAGGAGGCAGGCGTCATCAAGCGGCGGGTCGCCGTCCTCGACCCGGAGAAGATCAACGCCGGCGTCACGGTCTTCGTCTCCATCAAGACCGACCAGCACAGCATCGCCTGGCTCGAACGCTTCCACGCCGCCGTCGCTGACATGCCGGAGGTGGTCGGCTTCTACCGGATGTCCGGCGACGTCGACTATCTGATGCGCGTCGTCGTGCCGGACATCGCCGCCTATGACCAGTTCTACAAGCGCCTGATTTCCCGCATCGACATCGCAAAGGTCTCGAGCGCCTTCGCCATGGAGGAGATCAAGAACACGACGGAACTGCCGCTGACCTTTGCGGCCGCCGCAGCCCCCTGAGTGCCCGGCGGGGACAGGTACGCCCCACCTGAGGCACAGGCCCCGCTCGCACCCCGAATCGTCCCCACCCTCCGCAGCCAGAAAATAAGAACATATTGGAACATTGAGATTGCTTAATGAGAACATTTAGAGTACATTTGGCGCGAATTGCACGCACATCCTGAGCATGGAATAAGTGAGGGGCGAAAATGGCGACACCGGATCTGAGACTGGTCGAGGGGGACAAGATGGACAAGTCGAAGGCGCTCGAAGCCGCGCTTGCGCATATCGAGAAGCAGTTCGGCAAGGGCTCCATCATGAAGCTCGGCCAGAACGACAAGTCGATCGACGTCGAAGCCATCTCCACGGGCTCACTTGGTCTCGACATCGCGCTCGGCATCGGCGGCCTGCCCAAGGGCCGCGTCATCGAGATCTATGGTCCGGAATCGTCCGGCAAGACGACGCTGACGCTGCAGTTGATCGCAGAGGCCCAGAAGAAGGGCGGCATCTGCGCCTTCGTCGACGCCGAACACGCCCTCGATCCGGTCTACGCCCGCAAGCTCGGCGTAAAGGTCGACGAACTCCTGATTTCGCAGCCGGATACGGGTGAGCAGGCGCTCGAGATCGCGGACACGCTCGTGCGCTCCGGCGCTGTCGACGTGCTCGTCGTCGACTCGGTCGCGGCTCTCACCCCGAAGGCCGAACTCGACGGGGAGATGGGTGACTCGCTTCCCGGCCTGCAGGCGCGACTGATGAGTCAGGCCCTCCGCAAGCTGACGGCCTCGATCTCGAAGTCCAAGACCATGGTCGTCTTCATCAACCAGATCCGCATGAAGATCGGCGTCATGTTCGGCAATCCCGAGACGACGACCGGCGGCAATGCGCTGAAGTTCTATGCGTCCGTACGTCTCGACATTCGCCGCATCGGCCAGATCAAGGCCCAGGAAGACGTGGTCGGCAGTCAGACGCGCGTCAAGGTGGTCAAGAACAAGGTGGCCCCGCCGTTCAAGCAGGTCGAATTCGACATCATGTATGGCGAAGGCATCTCCAAGACCGGCGAGTTGGTCGATCTCGGCGTCAAGGCGGGCATCGTGGAGAAGTCGGGTGCCTGGTTCTCCTACAAGGGCGAGCGGATCGGCCAGGGCCGCGAGAATGTGAAAGCCTTCCTCAAGGCCAACCCGAAGCTCGCGGACGAGATCGAGGCGGCCATCCGCGCCAATGCCGGCATCGTGACCGAGAAGCTGCTGGCGCATCCCGAGGGCGACGAGGCAACCGCCGCCGAGGAAGGTCCGGACGCCGATGGTGTGCTGCCCGACGTCGAGAGCGGCATGACGGGCAAAGGACGAGGCCGGCGCTGAGGCGTGCGGGATCGGAGCGGGAGTGAACGGTGACGGACCGGGAGGATCGGAGCGACGACGTGCCCTTCCCGGCCTCCGGGCAAAGAGCACTCGTGCTGTTTTCGGGGGGGCAGGATTCGACGGTCTGCCTCGCCTGGGCGCTCGACCGCTTCGCGGCAGTCGAGACCATCGGCTTCGACTACGGCCAGCGGCACCGTGTCGAACTCGATCAGCGCCCCGTCATTCGTGAGGCCTTGGCGCTCATGAAGCCGGAATGGGGCCGTCGCCTCGGAGCCGATCATGTCCTCCCGTTGCCGACACTCGCCTCGATCAGCGAGACGAGCCTCACCCGCGACATGGCGTTCGAAGTCGCCGAAGGCGGGCTTCCGAACACCTTTGTGCCCGGCCGAAACCTCCTGTTCCTGACGTACGCCGCCGCCTTGGGTTGGCGTCGCGGCCTTCGGACACTGGTCGGCGGCATGTGCGAGACGGACTATTCGGGCTATCCCGACTGCCGCCAAGCCACCATGACGGCCATGGCCGGGGCCTTGAGCCTTGGCCTCGATCGCCCTGTCACGATCGAGACCCCCTTGATGTGGCTGACGAAGGCCGACACGTGGCGCCTGGCCGACTCGCTCGGCGACACCGCCCTTACCGACCTGATCGTCGCCGAGACCGTAACGTGCTACGAAGGCGAGATGTACCAGCGTCATCCGTGGGGTCGCGGCTGCGGGCAATGCCCCGCCTGTGTCCTCCGTCGCAAGGGATGGGAAGAATGGCGGTCCGCCAGGAGTTGATCGCAGCCGTCGAGGCCGCCCTTGCCGGCCGGTGGAACGAGGCCCATGCACTTGCCCAGCGCCACGAGGACGACCCGACCGGTTGCTGGCTGCATGCATGCCTCCACAAGATGGAGCCGGACGAGCCGAACAGCAGGTACTGGTACCGCCACTCCGGTCACTTCTACGAGGAGTACGCCGATCCGCGTCAGGAACTCACCGCCATCAAGGCTGCGTTGACATACTGATCGTCGGCCGGTCACCGCTCCCCGTGCATCACCGGCGCACGGCGCGTCGCTCTGCAAGGACACGCGTCGCAAACCCATGTGCTGCCCGGGCGACGGGTGGCGCATAGAGAATGGCGCGATGCCCGAGCCCGTCGACGGCCATCAACTCGGCACGACCGCACGCCGCAGCAATTCGTGCGCCATCCTCGAACGGCACTTCGGCATCGTCCCGCGCATGAATGATCAATGCCGGCCGGTCTGCCTCGGTCAGAAGACGCCCTCCTGTAAACGCCGCGATCGGACGCCGGGCCAGTCGCTCGAGCCGCCGCTCGAAGCTGCGTTGCCCGCGCGCGTCGAGACCACCCTCCGTTCCGAACCGCCGCGTCACATCCTGGAACCGGTCCGGCGGCGCCACGAGCACGAGGCCGGCGAACTCCGCCTTCCGATGCATCGGCGCCAGTCCACCCGCTGCCACGAGAGCCGCCAGCGCACCGACCGAGTGTCCGAACGCGATATCGAACGGACCGAGCACCGCGGCCACGTCGGCAACGGCGCGCGCACAATCGAAGAGACTGGCACGCGACCGCTGGCAATCACCGTGCGCAGGCAGGTCTACCAGGACGGAACGAAATCCGCGGCGCCTGAAAAAGTCGGCTGGCGCGCTCATGAACGAGGCCTCGCCCGTCCACCCATGCACCAGAAGCACGCTGGCACCGATCTGCGGTTCCACCGGAGCCAATGTGAAGGTCTGGACGGGCCCGGCGACGGTCGGCACCAGAACCCGTTGCGCCGATCTCAAATGAAAGCGGGACCGCTCGACCAGAAGGTCGTGGTCAAGAGCGCGATGCGACGAGAGCGACGGCGTGCAGAAGCGCCGGAACGCCCGCGCTCCGGCAACAGTCGGCATGCCCCGTCCGCGCGTCTGCGGCGTTGGCATGGCGCTGCGATCGGACTTGGATCTCGTCATGACACTCGATACGGGCACCGCGGAATTTGACCGCCGTACAGTATCCCGCGATGCCCTTCACGGCAAAAGCTGCAATTGGTGGCATGATGACCGATCCGTCACCGTGGGACGACGCAACGCCCGCGCCTCCGCATGGGCCGGATGGGCCTGACGGTGCCCGATCCCCGTGCGCGACAGCCATTTCGTCGGTATGCAGCCCGCTCAGCTCAGCCAGCGTTTGCGGCGCTTGTAGTGCTTCACGTCGCGATAGGACTTCTTCGTGCCGCCCTCGTTGAGCCCGAGATAGAACTCCCGGATATCCGAGTTCGAGCGAAGCTGCTCGGCGCTACCCTCGAGAACGATGCGGCCGTTTTCCATGACATAGCCGTGATCCGCGACCGTCAAGGCCATGGTGGCGTTCTGCTCCACGAGAAGAACGGAGAGGCTCTGCTCGGCAACGAGACGCCGCACGATGCCGAAGATCTCCTCCACCAGCATCGGCGCGAGACCGAGTGACGGCTCGTCGAGCAGCACGACCTTCGGCCGCGACATGAGCGCCCGGCCGATCACCAGCATCTGCTGCTCGCCGCCGGAAAGATACCCGGCCAGCTGCGAACGGCGCTCCTTGATCCGGGGAAAGTAGGTGAATACCCGCTCCACCCCGTCGCGAATCGCCGACCGGTCGCGCTCGATGTGCGCGCCGGCGATCAGGTTCTCCTCGCACGACAGACTCTCGAAGACGCGCCGCCCCTCGAACACCTGCGCAATGCCGAGCTTGGTCACCTCGAACGGTCGCCGGCCATGGATCGCCTGTCCCTCGAGAGTGATGGAGCCTTTCGTGATGCTCCCGCGTTCCGTGAAGAGAATGCCCGAGATCGCCTTCAGTGTCGTTGACTTGCCGGCACCGTTGGCACCGAGCAGCGTCGTGATGGCGCCTTGCTTCACATCGAGCGACACGCCTTTCAGCACCAGCACGACGTTGTCATAGACGACTTCGATGTTGTTGATCGCGAGCATGGGCAAACCGGTTCCGGCATGTTTCGAGGGAGGCGCCACGGCGCCTCCCCGATGCTGCTGTGAGTGGGACTACTTCTTGTTCTCTTCCGCGACGTGCTTCTGCACGGCAGCGCGGAAGCCCTGGAACCAGTCGGTGGTCTTGACGAACTTGCCACCCTTCACCGACCAGACCTGAACCCAGCCACCGCCTTCGTGATCCTCGGCGGACAGTTTGAGCGGCGGAGCAAGCCCGTCGAGCGTCGGATCGAGCGCCGCCACGCTTTCGAAGCCCTTGCGCAGGTCTTCCCCGTTCGGCTTGCCACCATTCTTGGCCTTGATCGCATTGGCGATCGCCGCCACATGCACGGCGCCCTGGTAGACGCCGCGGTTGAAGGTCACCGTGCTCTCGAACTCCTTGCCGAGGCTCTTGCCTTCGGACTTCAGGAGGTCCTTGATCTCCTTGATGACCTTGTAGTTGTCACCGACGCCGGCGTACTGGATCGTGTTGTAACCCTCGGCTGCTCCGAATCCGCCAGCCGCGATGATGTCGGCCTCGGCGCCCGCCCAGACCAGGCCGACCACTCTGGAGAGCGGGAAGCCCTTGCCCTTGAGCTCCTTGATCGCGACAGCGGGGGCGCGCCCGAACAGGTGGGCGATCACGAAGTCGGGCTTGAAGCGCGATGTGACGTCGAGCACCTGCGCCGCCATCTCGATGCCCGGCGAAGGAACGCCGAACGTCCGGAGCTGGAACCCTTCCGACTTCGCCAGGTCCTCGATCACCGGGATCGGCTCGCGGCCGGCCGGATTGTCGAAGAACATGTAGGCGATCTTCTTGCCTTTGAGATTGCCGCCGAGCCGGTCCTTCGCGAACTGCACCGCGCCGCCCGCCTGCGACCAGTACGTGGCGGCGATCGGGAATACCCAAGGGAACTTCTTGCCGTCGGCTGCAGCCGACGAGCCGATACCCGGGGAGGTCACGGGCATCTTGTCTTCCTCGAACTTCTTGAGCAGTGCGAGGAGCTGCGGCGTGCCGAAGGCGCTCGTCATGATGGCGCCCTCCTTCTTGAACCGCTCGTGCGCCTCGATGGCCGGCGGCACCTTGTATTCGTGGTCGATTTCGACGACCCGGATCTTGTACCCCTCGACGCCACCGCGTTTGTTCACCAGCGCCATGTAGTGATGATAGGCGGGGCAGATGACCGTCCCCACGATCTGCGTCGGCCCCGTCCGGTCGCACTGGGCGCCGATGACGATTTCTTTCTCTTGCGCGAGGGCGGCAGTCGAAGCCAATCCCAGGGCTCCGGCGGCGAGACCGAACGCCAGTCGATGTCTACGCGTATGTGTCATGGTGCTCTCCTTGGGACTCCCTGTTGTCGTTTCTTTCCCCGGGCCGACCGCGCCCACCCCGTCAATACGAGAAGGGCCAGACGCGGAAGTAGTTGCGCAAGTTGCGCCAGAGGCGTGCGAGACCTTCCGGCTCGACGACGAGAAAGAAGATGATGAGCGCACCGAAGATCACGAGCCGCATGCTTGCCGAGACCGCGGACAGCATGGCCGGATCCCAGATGTAGCCGCCGAACGCCTCCACCACGAGACGAATGACGACCGGAAGCGCGGTGACGAAGATGGCGCCCAGCACCGAACCGAGCACCGATCCGAGCCCGCCGATGATCACCATGGCGAGATAGTCGATCGAGACGACGATCTGGAACGCCTCGTAGGTCGCGATGCCGAAGTAATACGTGTAGAGCACGCCGCAAACGCCCGCATAGAACGACGAGATGGCGAATGCGATCAGCTTGTAGCGGAAGATGTTGATGCCGATGATCTCGGCCGCGATATCCTGATCCCGGATCGCGACGAACGCGCGGCCGATCCGGCTACGCACGAGGTTGAGCGTCGCCACGATGGCGAGGACGGCGAAGAACAGCGTGAAGAAATAGAGGTCGCGCTGCGACTTGAGCTCGTAGCCGAAGATCGTCGGCCGGGCCACTTCGATCGCCGCCGCCGCGCCGCCCGAGATGGCCGGCGTGTGATTGATGATCCACTCGATGATGAGCTGGCTGGCGAGCGTCGCGATCGCGAGATAGGTGCCCTTGATGCGCAGCGACGGAATGCCGACGATAGCTCCGATGAACGCCGCCATCAGTCCACCCGCCGGCAGTGTGATCCAGAACGGCAGGCCAAGCTTCACGGCGAGGTTTGCCGCCGTGTACGCGCCGACCGACATGAAGGCGGCGTGCCCGATCGAGATCTGCCCGGTATACCCGACCAGGATATTGAGCCCGAGTGCGCCGACCGTCGCGATGAAGATGAGGTTGAAGATCGACAGGTAGTACTCGTGCAGCACCAGCGGAATGACGGCCACCGCCAGCACCAGCAGCACGACGGCGCTCCACCGCGTGATGGGCAGCGGAAAGAGCGCCATGTCGTCGGCGTAGGTTGTCTTGAAGTTTCCGGCTTCGCGATAGAACACTGGCGAGGTTCCTGTCTCGGTTTGGCGCCTCAGATGCGCTCGATCTTGCGCTTCCCGAAGAGTCCGTAAGGCTTGAACATCAACGCGATGATCATGATGACGTAAGGTGCGAAATCCTTGGTGCCGCCCCCGACGAGCGGATCGAGATAACCCGCGGCGACGCTCTCCACGACGCCGATGATGAGCCCCCCGACGACCGCGCCGATGATGGAGTCGAGCCCGCCCAGAATGACGACCGGAAATACCTTGAGTCCGACGAGCGCCAGCTGCGTGTCGACGCCGAGCATCGAGCCCCAGATGATGCCGCCGAGCGCTGCGACGATGCCCGCCATGGCCCAGGCGATCGCGAAATAGCGCTCGACGTTGATGCCCATGGCCATCGCCACCTGCTGGTTGTCGGCGACGGCGCGCATGGCGACGCCCATCCGGCTCTTCATGAAGAACCAGGTGAAGGCTGCGAGGCAGAGCGCCGACACGACCAGCCCGAGCACCTGCACGGCCGGCAACGAAGTCGTAAGGATCTGCACCGGCTCGTCGCTGATCGGCAGCGGAATGGTTTGCGTCTGGGCACCGATGGTGATCGGAGGCAGGCCACGGAGAATGGCGGCGAGCCCGATGGTGGCCATGATCACGGCAACGACCGGCCGCCCGAGCAATGGCCGGAGCACGACGCGCTCCAGTGCGAAGCTGAAGCCGATCATGATGGCGATCACGATGAGAATGGCCAGCCAGAGTGGGGCGCCGGCGGCAAGCGATGTGGCCGTGATGAAGCCGGCGAGCATCACGAACTCGCCCTGCGCGAAATTGATCGCGTCGGTGGCCTTGTAGACGAGGACGAAGCCGAGCGCGATCAGCGAGTACATCATGCCGATCGACAGACCGCTGACCGTGAGTGAGAACAGGAAATCGAGTTCTTCGAGCATGCGGATCTCCTCAGGCCGCCCGTCGGTCGCTGACGGCGGACGGCACGTCGTGGATGGCGATCGTCGCGTCGAGGGTCGATTTGCGACCGTCCTCGAAGGTGATCTCCACGCTGACCTCCGCTTCCGACTTGCCGCCGTAGAAGGCCTCGATCACTGCTCCGTACTTCTCGGCCACATACGCGCGCCGCACTTTTCGGGTGCGTGTGATCTCGTTGTCGTCGGCATCGAGTTCCTTGTTGAGAAGCAGCAGCCGCCTGACGCGCGTCGCCTCGGGGAGCGTCGCATTGATCTTCTGCACCTCCTCGATGATCAGTGCCGCCACTTCCGGTTTTCGTGCGAGATCCATGAAGCTCGTGTAGGCGAGCCCCCGACGCTCCGCCCAGTTGCCGACGGTTTCCATGTCGATCGCGATCATCGTGGCGACGAACGGCTTGTCGTTTCCGAACGCGATCGCCTCGCGGATGAACGGGCTGAACTTCAGCTTGTTCTCGATGAACTGCGGCGCGAACGGTGTGCCATCGTCAAGTCGTCCGACATCCTTGGCGCGATCGATGATGGCGAGCTGGCCTTGCGGGTCGATCTGCGCTGCATCGCCCGTCCGGAGCCAGCCATCCGCCGTGAATGTCTCGGCCGTTGCATCATCCTGCTTGTAGTAGCCGATGAACACGCCGGGTCCGCGCACCAGGAGTTCACCGTTCTCGGCAATCTTGACTTCGAGACCAGGCAACGGCTCACCGACGGTATTGGGATCGACCCGGCCATCACGCTGAAAGGCCACCAGGGCTGACGCCTCGGTCTGCCCGTAGACCTGTTTCAGGTTGATACCGATCGAGCGGAAGAAGCGGAACGTGTCCGGCCCGAGTGGCGCGCCGCCCGTCACGGCCCATCGCGACAGACGAAACCCGAGGAGATCGCGGATCGGTGCATAAACCATGTGCTCGCCGAGCGCGTAGGCGACGCGGAGACCCAGCGGAATGGGCTTAGCGTCCTGCTTGAGCAGTTCCCGCCGCTCGGCCACGTCCTTGAAGTAGCTGAAGACGCGCCGCTTCAACGGTGACGCGTCGGCAGCCCGCACCTGCACCTGCGTCAGCAGATTCTCCCAGATGCGTGGCGGCGCGAGAACGATGGTCGGACCGAGTTCGCGAAGATCGCGCTGCACGGTCTCGGGACTTTCCGGGCAGTTCACGGTCGCTCCCGACACCACCGCGACGGCGAGTGAGTACATGGCGTCACCGACCCAGGCCATGGGAAGGAACGCGAGCCAGTTGTCGCCGCGCTCGACCGTCTCGCCCTGGACGTAACTCTCGGCAGTGCCGATCATGTTGCGATGCGAGAGGAGGACGCCCTTCGGCTTGCCCGTCGTCCCGGACGTGTATGCGATCATCGCCACGTCGCCCGGCTGCCCCAGCGCCACCTCGGCAAGGAAATCGTCGGCCGCTCCCGCCGCCCGCCGCCCCGCGGCGACGACGTCCTCGAGCGACTTCAGCATCGGCTCTTTCGAACCGGCAAGCCCGCGCGGATCGTCGTAGATGATCCATCTCAGGTTCGGCAGCTGCTCGCGCAGCGACAGGATCTTGTCGACCTGCTCCTGGTCCTCCGCGACGATGATCGAGACCTCCGCATGATTGAGCACGTAGACGAGTTCGGACGCGATGGCGTCCTGATACACCGGGATTGCGATGCCGCCCCGAGCCTGCGCGGCGATCTGGGCCAGATAGAGCGCCGGCCGGTTGTCGCCGACGACGGACAGCTTCGACTGACGGCCGAAGCCGAGGTCGCTCAGCCCGAGAGCCAGATGGTGCACGAACTCCGCGCAATCTGCCCACGACAGCGTCTTCCAGATGCCGCGATCTTTCTCCCGCATGGCAGGTGAGCCGCCGAACTGGCGCGCATTCCTGAGCACGAGTTTCGGCAGCGTCGAGGTGTCGGCCGAATCCAAGAGGCTCATGCGTCCTGGTCTCCCTTGGTACCGAGATAGGCCGCGATCACCGCCGGATCGCGCTGCACCTCGGCTGGCGTGCCTTCGGCGATCTTGCGACCCCGGTCGAGCACCACGACGTGGTCCGATATGTCCATGACGACACCCATGTCGTGCTCGATCAGCACCACGGTCACACCACGCTCCCCGTTCACATCGAGGATGTAGCGCGCCATATCCTCCTTCTCTTCCTGGTTCATCCCGCCCATCGGCTCGTCGAGCAGGAGCAGTTTTGGCTCCAGCGCCAACGCGCGTCCGAGTTCGACCCGCTTTCTGAGACCGTAGGCGAGCGCCGCCGTCTGTTGCTTGCGCAGATCCTCGAGCTTGAGGAACTCGATGATTTCCTCGCAGATCTCTCGGTTCGCGATCTCTTCCTTCTGCGCCGAGCCCCAGTAGATGAGGCTTGCGAGAACGCCGGAGCGCATCCTGACGTGTCGCCCGAGCATCAGGTTGTCGAGCACGGTCAGCCCAGAGAACAGGGCGATGTTCTGGAAAGTGCGCGCAACGCCGAGTTCTGCGATCTGGTAGGGCTTGAGTGCGGTGATATCCCGCCCCTGGAACACCACCCGTCCGGTATCGGGCTTATAGAATCCGGAAATCATATTGATGAGCGAGGTTTTACCGGCTCCGTTTGGACCGATGACGGAAACGATCTTGCCTTTCGGCACCTGCATCGAAACGCCGGCCGATGCGACAACGCCGCCAAATCGTTTCGCCACGCCCTCGACGGAGAGATCGATCTGCGCCTCTTGCGCCGACTGGACAGCCGCGAGCGTCATGGGGCCACGCTCCTTGGCGGGTCGGCCGCCAGAGGATCGCCGGATACGCAGGTGCTTTTTGCACGGATCGCCGTTGCCGCGCACACACGGGTGCGCAGGCTGTTCATTGCCCTCAAGCAGTCCTCCCTGGATCGACCCGTTGACCGGGACGTTGGCCGTAAGTCCTCCGGGGAACGATTGAGCTCTTTTGCAAGCTGTTTCGCGCCACGCTGGCTTCGGCTTTATCGATCAGTCTCGCAAGCCGTTCAGTTCATTGTCAACCGGGATTGACGAATGCCCCACGCAGCGCGCCCCCGCTACACGGGCAGACCCAACGCCGTCCTCAGCGATTTGTGATAGTGGATCATCGCCGGTTCGTTACGCCCGAAAACAGTGCTCGTTTGAGCGCCGGAAGCGAAGCCGATCTGCATCGATCGTCCTGCCGGAAAATCCTCCCCCATCACGACTTTCAGGAGAAGATCCAGATTGGCTTTCCAATGCCGCTCTTCCTCCGGTGATTGAATAGGCTTCGGAATATAGAACGACGTTTCCATGATCGCGCGATCTGGCCGTCCCTCGGCGGGGAAGACGCGGTGGATCTCGAGATGATCGCCCTGTGCGACGAACAGTGTATTCGGAAACAGACAATAGACGGTCGCCGAATTCCACATCAGATCCCACTCGGATTCGGGCTGCCCCCTCAGTCGCTCGATCTTCTTTCGCGGGAATACGATGCGATGATTGCGTCCGAACGGTTCGAAATCGGAAACATTTGCGACGAGAATGCTCGTCAGGCTGTCCTTGTGCAGGAACGCGACGTGATAGCTCTCGTGGAACGTGTCGACGAGGAGCTTCCAGTTCATCGTCTCGGGCGTCCGCCGCTTGTCATAGAGGTGATAGCCCTGCGCCTGATAGGACGCGAGTTCCGGGCCCAGGCCGCCGAGCCACGGCGTGATGTCGAACGCTGCGCTGCGGTCCGCTGTCGGCTGCGGTATCACCCAGACGAGACCGTTCTGTTCGTCGAGCGGTAGCGGCGTCAGTCCCGGGCGATCGCCCCGCACACCTTCGAAGGCACGTTCATCGGGAATGCCGCGAAGCCGTCCGTCGATGCCATAGGTCCAGGCATGATAGGGACACGAGAACACGCTGACTTTTCCGCATCCGTCAGCGACTTTTGCGCCGCGATGGCGGCACACGTTGAGGAAGGCACGCAGCACGCCATCGCCGCCACGTACGATGAGTATGGGGACACCCGCGAGATCGTCGGTCCGCCAGCTTCCGGGATCCGGCCAATCGCAGGACAGCCCCATCAGCAGCGGATGTTCGCGAAACAGGATCTTCGTCTCGGCCTCGAGATGACTCTTGCGGTAATAGGCCGAAACGTCGTTTTCCCAGGGCTTTTCGGCCATCGCCGTCGTGCCCTGATCGATATGAGCGAGAATTCTCTTGATGATCGGGATGCCCGAGGCGCGATCCATGAGCCGTGTCCTCCATGGCGCCCGTCTTCTCGCGGGCGTTCTGACGACACATGCTAGTCACCACGCCGGCACTGCGCCAAGCGCCTTCGAAGTCGTCGTGGGACGAGGCGTCAGCGCAGCCCGTCGGTCAGGCGCGCCATGACACCGATCGCGGGCTCTGCCGTGAGACACGACGGCTCGTGCAATGGAAGCTCACCCGCGTACGCCGCCTCCTGCGTCACGGCGAGGAGGCTCGGACCGTAGCTGATATCCGCAGTCCAGCTCTCGTCGTTGGGCAATGCCGTTGCAGGGAGCGGGACTTTCGCGAAAGCATTGTGGAGACACCAGCGATGCGCAACCGCAGCCGCAGCCGTCTGTTCGATGACCGGTCGCATGGGCAAGGCCTCTGCCAGGAACGGATCCGATGCAATGGCGTCGTGAGCCTCGGTCGCCGCCGCTGCGAGGCCCGCTCTGAAGTTGGGGAACGTCAAGGTCGGGAGCGATCCACCAAGGCTCGCCATGATCGGCGGCGGCGTCAGCCCTGCTGCCCTGCCGTCCGCATTGGTCGCGACCGCTTTGGCCACCCGCGTCACGTGCCGCACCTCTGTCGGAGGTTCGACGAGCTTGGCAGCTGACGCGACCGTAGCCCACGCCTTGGCCGGTCCCGTCGACGGGCTTGATGCCGGCTTCACTGCGGAGGCGACAGCCTCCCGTTCGCGCCCGGGATGCGGCTTCGTGCCGACGGGGGGCTCGGGTGTATCCGCCGAGCGGGCCGGCTCCGGCTCGGGTTGCGCCAACGCAGCCGCCTGCGCCGGGAGCCGGCGCCCTCCAAGTCCCGATGCGACCGCCCCCGAAAGCTCGGGTGGGCCCGGCTCGATCATGGCGGTGCCGGTCTTGCCCTCGTCACTGCGCCAGAAGATCTTCTGCCCGTCCTGCTGGATCGAAAGACACGTCGTGTCGCTGTCGAGCCACTTGAACCACTTCTGGCAAAGCTTGCCATCGCGGATCTGCCAGCGCCCGCGATCCTTGTCGGAGCCGAGATATGCCGCGAGCGCGGACCCGACCGAACCGCTCATCAGGCCGTTGGCCCCATAATTTACGGTAATCGGCAAGCCGATGGGCGTATCGATCCTGACGGTCTTGCCACTGACCGCGGCTTTGAGGGCATCGTCGCTGAGCGGCTGCGGCGCGGCGTGCGCGCTCGCTGCTCCCGACAGCACCAGTCCAAAGATCAAAGCCTGCCGACGCATCTACGCGCGCTCCACCCCGTGCCGTCGCTGCGATTGCCTGTTCGCTGTCGAACCTAGGCGGACCAGAGGGCCGCAATTCGACGTCTTTGAGGCCCTCGTATGGCCTTCGGCGGATCGACGTCGACCCCTGCGACGACTCGAAGGAGCTTGATCACGGAAGGGTTAATTTTCCATGACCGGAGGCCCTGCGGCGGTAACGATTGGGATGCGATCGGTCGCCGCACCGCCGGTCAGTAGATCGTGACCCCGCTGTCGACCGGATAGACTTGGCCCGTGGTGATCGCGGCCTCGTCGGACGCGAGATATACCGCCATGTTGGCGATGTGGATCGGCTGGCCGAGACCGAACAGATGGCTGTCCGCGAGTTTTTCGAGCGCCGGATTGACCTCGAGCAGCTTCTTCACCCGGTCTGAGAGCGTCACCGACGGGGCGATCGCGTTGACCCGGATCTTCTGCTTGGCGTGGTCGAGTGCCATGGCACGTGTCAGCGAGGCGACGCCGCCTTTGGCCGCCCCGTAGCAGGCCCGGCCGGGCACCGCCATCAGCGCGAGGTTCGAGGCCATGTTGATCACCGCACCTCCGCCCGACCGCGCGATTTCGGGAATTCCGACCTTCGAGCAGAGGAACGTGCCGAAGAGGTCGAGCTTCATGACGCGCCAGAATTCCTCCTCCGACGCCTCGGTGACAGGCCCGTCCTCGGGGGTCGAGCCGCCCGCGTTGTTATGAAGGACGTGCAGCCCCCCGTACCGCTTCACCGTTTCAGCGATCGCGGCCGTGACGCTCGCCTTGTCGGTCACATCGCATCGGATGAAGAAGGCGTCCCCGCCCGCATTCCCGGCCCGCGCCCGCGCCGATGCAGCCGCCGCCTCACCGAGTTCCGGATTGAGTTCCGCCACTGCCACCCGTGCGCCTTCTTCGACGAAGCGCTCGGCGGTCGCCCGGCCGATGCCGCCACCGCCCCCCGTGATGAACGCGATCTTGCCCTGAAGTCTTGGCCCGGCCATGGGGCGCCTCCCGATGTGTTCTCGTTTCTCGCGGGCGGATGGTTGCCTACCGCGACGCCGACTGCAACGGGGATGCCCTCGCCCGTCAGATCGAGAGCCAGCCGCCGTCCATGGCGATGGGTTGCCCGGTCATTTCGCTGGCCGCGTCCGAGCAGAGGAACACCACGAGGTCCGCGATCTTCTCCGGTGGCACGAAGCGGCCCGATGGCTGCCGCGTCAGGAGGAACTGCCGGGCGGCCTCGTCCCAGTCGAGACCGTCCCGCGCCATGCGCTCGCGTACCTGACGCTCGGCGTGCGGCGTGATCACCGAGCCCGGCGCGATGGCGTTGCAGGTGATGTTGTCGGCCATGGTCTCGAGCGCCACCGCCTTGGTCAGCCCCATGAGGCCGTGCTTTGCAGCGACATAATCGCTGCGCCCGATGGTGCCGGTCAGCCCCCAGCACGACGAGATGTTGACGATCCGCCCCCACTTTGCAGCCCGCATGGCCGGCAGGCACGCCTGCGTCAGGAGAAACGGCGCCGTGAGATTGACGGCAAGCGCCCGCTGCCAGGCGTCGGCCGGCATGTCGTCGACGGAGTGGAAGTTCCGCGTCGCCGCATTGTTGACGAGGATCGCAACCGGACCGAGATCCCGTGCAGCCGCCGCCGCGAGCGCCTGCACGTCCGCCCCCGACGCGAGATCCGCCGGATGAAAGGCCACCGCCTCGCCGGAGATGGCCTTGATCTCCGCGCACAACGCATCGGTGACGTCCGGCGTGCCGAGACCATTGAGCATCAAGCGGCAACCCTGCCGCGCCAGCGCTTTCGCGATCTCGACACCGACGCCACCTGTGGCGCCGGTCACGATGGCCACACGTCCCCGGATGCGGGCATCGATGGCAAGCGGTTGGTCGGACATGCGTTTCTCGCCCTCAGTTCGAGCTGTAGAGTTTGGCGCTGCAGGGCGTCGATGGCCTCGCAAGCCGCCCTAGGGAAGCGGCGAAAAAGCTCCTCAGCCTTCCACGAGGCTGACCATGAGCGTTCCCTGGGTGACCTGCTGCCCCTCACGCACCGCGACCTTGGCGATGGTTCCGTCCCGCACCGCGTGCAGCACATGTTCCATCTTCATGGCCTCCACGACCGCGATCCGGTCCCCCTTGGCGACCACATGCCCTTCGCTGACGAAGACACGCGCGACTTTACCGTTGATCGGCGCGCGAACCGTGTCGCCGGTATTGCCGTCGCTGACGGAACCGGCGTCGTAGACTGGGAGCGACAGGTCCGTCTGGGCGCCATCTGCGATCACGAGCAGCCGGCCAGGGCCAGGCCGATGCTCGGAATAGGCGGCGATGTCGGAGGCCCCGTTCCCGCCCGTCACGATCGGACCTTGCGCGTCCCACTCGACCTCGAACTCGGCCAAAACCCCATTCACGGTCAATCTCCGGCGCTCCACCCGCGGTGCACCGAGCTGAAATCCGTCACGCGCCCCCCAGGGAGTCGCGCGATCGGGGAAAGTCAGCTCCTCGGCATCGTCGCCGACATTCTGCAGCAAGGTGGCGACCCCGAGCGCGACGGCGTTCGCGAGGTCGGGGCGCGCCGAGAACCGCTCGATGTCGCGCCCGATGAGCCCGGTATCCATGCGGCCCGCTCGGACATCGCCATCCGACAGCAAAGCGGCCAGGAAACTTTGGTTGGTTACAGGTCCGGCGACCGCCGTCTCCTTCAGAGCCTGCACCAGGAGGTCCGCCGCCGCCTCCCGGTCGGGGGCAGACGTGATCAGCTTCGCCACCATCGAGTCGTAGTACGGGGAGACGTGATCCCCCGCCTCGACACCGCTTTCTATCCGTAGCCCGTCGATCTCGGGCGTGTCGAAAGCATGGATGGGCCCTACGCTCGGCAGGAAGCCTTTGCCGGGATCCTCGGCGCAGAGCCGCGCCTCGATGGCGTGACCGCTCATTTCTATGTCGGATTGAGCGAGCGGCAGCACCTCTCCTGATGCCACACGCAATTGCCATTCGACGAGATCGAGCCCCGTGATTTCCTCCGTCACCGGATGCTCGACCTGGAGGCGCGTATTCATCTCGATGAAGTACCAGCGGGCGTCTCCTGCGAGCTGCGCCGGTTGCTGGTGGGCAACTGAAGGCGCACCAGAGAGCCCACCTTCAACCAGGAACTCCACCGTCCCGGCACCTTCATACCCGACCGCCTTGGCGAGCTTGACGGCGGCGCCGCACATCTTCATGCGCAGCGCCTCGCTCATGCCGGGTGCAGGCGCCTCCTCGATCACCTTCTGGTTGCGCCGCTGCAGCGTACAGTCGCGCTCGAACATGTGGACGACGTTGCCGTGCGCGTCGCCAAACACCTGCACCTCGATGTGCCGCGGACGCTCCACCACCTTCTCGATCAGCACCCGCGGATCGCCGAACGCCCCCTCGGCTTCGCGTTGTGCCGACGCCAGCAACTCCGCGAGTTCCGCCTCGGACGGCACGAGCCGCATGCCGCGCCCGCCACCGCCCGCCACGGCCTTGATCATCACCGGATAGCCGATCTTCTTGGCTTCGACGGCGAGCGAGGCGGCGTCCTGCTTGCCCCCCTGGTAACCCGGAACCACAGGCACACCGGCCTTGATCGCCACGTCCTTGGCGGCGGCCTTGCCGCCGAGCGCCCGCATTGCCTCGGCACTCGGCCCGATGAACTTGAGTCCCGCCTTGGTGGCGGCTTCTGCGAAATCGGCATTCTCGGCGAGGAACCCATAGCCCGGATGAATGGCCTCGGCGCCGGTCGCCTTGGCGGCCGCGATGATCCGGTCGGCTCTGAGATAGCTCTCGGTTGCCGGCGACGGGCCGATATGCACCGCTTCATCGGCGTCCCGGACGAAGAGGGAAGTTGCATCGGCGTCCGAATATACTGCGACCGTCGCAATGCCCATGCGCCGCGCCGTACGGATGATGCGCCGGGCGATTTCGCCCCGATTGGCGATCAGGATCTTTCTCAGCATGCGAGTTCCGGATGTGGCCGTCGATGGGAAGCCAGTGTCCGCGATCCGGCACCAATGTGCAAAGGGCAATCCCGCCGGCTTCGTACGGCCCGCTGCCCGCGGATTCTCAGGCGGCTGGCCCCGAGGCTTATTCACAGAAAAGACCGACGGTTTCGGCTAGTCTGGGCCGTTACATCGCCATGCCCCACGTGACGCGGCGGCAACGACCGGAGGCTTGGACCTTGGCCAATATCTTGAAGAAACTGCTGGCCGTTGCGGTCTTCGGCGGGCTGGTCGCCGTCGTCGCCTACGCCATGGTGAAGCCCGAGCCCGTCCAGGAGGCGCGCGACAGTCCGCGCGGACGCGGCGGTGGATCAGGCGGCGGCGCGCCGGTGGTGCCGGTCCTCGCCAACAGGGCCGCCCGTCAGGATGTACCGGTCCGGATCGAAGCCGTCGGCACCGTGCGGCCCGCACAGACCGTCACGATCCGCCCCCAGGTCGACGGCCGCATCCTTCGCGTTGCCTTCCGCGAGGGCCAGGACGTGGCGGCGGGCGACCTTCTGGCCGAGATCGACCCGGCGACCTATCAGGCGGCGCTCGATCAGGCCGTGGCACGCCGCGAGGTGACGGCGACACAACTCGCCAACGCCCGGCGCGACTACGACCGGATGGCCAGGATCCCGAATGTCATGGCGCAAAAGACCATGGACACCCAGCAGGCGCAGGTGGACCAGCTCGAAGCCCAGCTCAAGGCCGACGACGCCACCGTGGCCAGCGCCCGCACGATCCTCGGCTACACCCGGATCACGTCGCCCATCTCCGGCCGCACCGGCTTTCGGCTCGTCGATGAGGGCAACCTCGTCCGTTCGGGCGATGCCGGCCTCGTCACGATTTCCGAAATCGACCCGATCACAGTCCATTTCACCATTCCCCAGCAGCGGCTCGGCGAAGTGCAGCGCGCGCTCACCCGCGGCCCGGTCCGCGTCGAGGCGATCGTGGCCGAGGGCGGCGCTCGCGTGGAGGGCGGCAAATTGGATGTGATCGACAATCAGATCGATGCGACGACCGGCACCATCCGCATGAAGGCGATCTTCCCCAACGCCGAACGTCGTCTCTGGCCGGGCCAGTTCATCAACGTCAACGTCGAGGTCGACACCTTGCGCCAGGTCGTAACCGTACCGACCGCGGCCGTGCAGCGTGGCCCGGCTGGCACGTTCGTCTGGGCCGTCGGAGCCGACAGCTCGGCCAGGATCGTTCCCGTCGAGACCGGACTTCAGACCGAGTTGCTCGCGGTGGTCACCAAGGGACTGGAAGGCGAGGAGCAGGTCGTGACGACCGGCTTCGCCCGGATCTCCGAAGGCGCACGTCTCGTCGTGCGGGATGCCCCGGCGAGTGCGCCGGTGAGCTACGCCCCGCCTGCCCGGGGGCGCCGCGACGGCAAGTCGGGCGAGAAGGGAAAGCGCCGTCCGGCGGGCGAGGAGACACCGGCCGCCGCCTCGCCGAAGTCGGACAAGACCGGTGACGCCACGGGCGCCCTGCCCCGCTACACAAGTCCCGCGTCAGGCAAGACGCAATGAGCGTTTCGACCCCGTTCATCCTGCGGCCCATCGCGACGGCGTTGTTGACTCTGGCCGTCTTGATGGCAGGCATCCTCGGCTATCTCGGGTTGCCGGTGTCGTCGCTGCCGCAGGTCGAATTCCCGACCATCCAGGTGTCGACGGAGCTTCCCGGCGCCAGCGCCGAGACAATGGCCAATCTCGTCACGTCTCCGCTCGAGCGTCAGTTGGGCCAGATCGCCTCGCTCGAGGTCATGACGTCGTCCTCGTCGCTCGGCATCAGCCAGATCACGCTGCAGTTCCGCCTGGGCCGTGACATCGATGCGGCCGGCCAGGACGTCCAGTCGGCCATCAACGCGGCCGCCTCGACCTTGCCCCGCAACCTCCCCTATCCACCGACCTTCGCCAAGGTGAACCCCGCCGACGCCCCCATCGTCACGCTGGCACTCACGTCCGACAGCCTGCCCCTCCGCGCCCTCGCCGATGTCGCCGATACGTTGATCTCCCAGCGCCTCGCCTCGGTGTCGGGCGTGGGTCGCGTCTCCATCGAGGGCGGCGTCAAACCCGCCGTGCGCATCCAGGCGGACCTCTCGCGCCTCGCCGGCTACGGGCTTTCGATGGCCGATCTGCGGGGCGCGATCGTCGCCGCCAACGTTTCGGGCCCGAAAGGCTCGCTCGACGGCGCCAGCCAGTCCTACGTGATCGCGGCCAACGACCAGATCACCAATGCCGAGCAGTACCGCAGCATCGTCGTGGCGTGGCGCAACAATGCCCCCGTCCGGCTCGGCGACGTCGCGACCGTGACCGATGGCCTCGAGAACGACAAGGTGGGCGGCTGGTACCAGGGCAAGACGGCCGTCGTGATCAACGTCCAGCGGCAGCCCGGCGCCAACGTCATCGCGGCCGTCGAACTTCTGAAGAAGGAGTTGCCCCGCCTCGCGCGCGGCATGCCCGACGGCGTCCGCCTCGCCGTCGTTCACGACCGAACGGAAGTCATCCGCGCCTCCGTTCACGACGTGCAGTTCACGCTCGTGCTCGCCGTGGCGCTGGTGGTGCTGGTGGTGTTGCTGTTCCTCAAGTCGTGGAGCGCGACGCTCATTGCCGGCATCGGCCTGCCGGTCTCGATCATCGCGACGTTTGCGGTGATGTGGCTGTGGGGCTTCTCACTCGACAATTTGTCCTTGATGGCGCTGACCATCGGCACCGGCTTCATCGTCGACGACGCCATCGTGATGATCGAGAACATCGTGCGCCACATGGAGGACGGGAAAGATCCGTTCTCGGCCGCCCTCGAAGGCGCCTCGGAGATCGGCTTCACGGTCATCTCGCTGACGCTTTCTCTGATCGCCGTGTTCATTCCGCTCCTCTTCATGACCGGGCTCGTCGGCCGCATGTTCCGCGAGTTCGCGCTGACGTTGTCGATTGCGGTCGTCGTCTCGGCCGTGGTGTCGCTGACGCTCATTCCCATGTTGTGCGCCCGCCTGCTTCGCCCGCATCGCGGTGCATCGACGAAGCCGAAATCGTGGCTCGATCGCTTCGACGCGCGTGTCGTCGCTGGTTACATGAAAAGCCTCGGGTTCGTGCTCGCCCGCGAGCGCGCGACGCTCCTCGTGACGCTGGCCACGGTCGTTGCGACGGTCTGGCTCTATGTGCACGTGCCGAAGGGCTTTCTGCCGCTCCAGGACACGGGCCTCGTGACGGCGACCTACGAAGCCGCACCCGCGACGTCATTCGAAGCCATGGGCCGCATCCAGGCCGAGCTGACGGACGCCCTCGCCAGGGACCCCGATGTATCGGGCATCGTCTCGATCCTCGGTGTCAGCGCCCTCAACCCGACACCCAACGCCGGCCACCTGAAGATCACCCTCAAACCGCGGAAGGAACGCGCTCCACACACCGAGATCATCGATCGGCTTGGCCGAGCCGCCCGTCGCATCGGTGGCGTCAACGTCACGTTCCGGCCGGTGCAGGAGGTGCAGATTGCGAGCCGGCCGTCTCGAGCCGTCTACCAGTATACGCTGAGCGGCACGGACGCGGCCGAGGTCTCCCGCTGGGCCGAACGACTGGCCGCGCGCCTCCGCGAAAACCCGCGCCTCGTCGACGTCGGAACCGACCTGCAGAACGATGGCTTGAAAGCCATCGTCGAGGTCGACCGGGCCAGCGCCGGCCGCCTCGGGGTCTCCATGAGCCAGGTCAACGACGCGCTGAACGACGCCTTCGGCCAGCGCCAGATCTCGACCATCTATGCTCAGGCGAACCAATACCGCGTCGTGCTCGAGGCCTCGCCTCGGTTCAATCGCGATCCCGCCGCGCTGGAGCAGGTCTATGTCCCATCCTCAGGCGGCAACCAGATCGCGCTGAGCAGCATTGCGCGCATCGTCCGCACGACGGCCCCCCTCGCCGTCCTACGCCAGGACCAGTTCCCGGCAGCGACCGTGTCCTACAATCTGGCGGCGGGCACGGCCCTCTCCGAGGCCAATGCGGCGATCGAGACGGCACAGGCCGAAATCGGCTTGCCGGCCTCGATCACAGGTACGTTCGCCGGCGAGGCCGCGGAGTTCGCGCGCGCGCTCGATGGCCAGCCCTGGCTGATCCTGGCGGCCATCGTCTGCATTTATCTGGTGCTCGGCATTCTCTACGAGAGCGCCATCCATCCTCTGACCATCCTGACGACGTTGCCTTCCGCCGGCATCGGGGCCGTGCTCGCGCTGCACGTCACCGGCCTCGACCTCTCGGTCGTCGCGCTCATCGGCATCGTGCTGCTGATGGGCATCGTGAAGAAGAACGCCATCCTCATGATCGATTTCGCCCTCGAGGCCGAGCGCCGCGAGGGCATGTCGCCGCGCGCCGCCATCAGCGAAGCCTGCCGCCTGCGCTTTCGCCCCATCATGATGACGACGCTGGCCGCCTTGCTCGGCGCCCTGCCCCTGGCGGTGGAGAGCGGCGCCGGCTCGGAGCTACGCAACCCGCTCGGCATCACGATCATCGGCGGCCTGCTGGTTTCGCAGATGTTGACGCTTTATACGACGCCCGTGATCTACCTGACCCTGGAGCGTCTGCGCGCCCGGATCGCCGGAGAGAACCCCGACGTCGACGTCCCCCGCCATCCGCATGTGAACTCAGGCGCACTTGCCGGATCGCACGTCTCCGCGCCGGCCGGGTGAGGCCGCACCATGGTCGACACGACGCCCGGCAGATCCCGCAGCGCCGCAGCGCCCCACGTCGGGCACATCACCGTCGACATCTCGCGCCCGTTCATCATGCGCCCGGTCGCGACGATCCTGCTCGCTATCGGCTTGCTTCTCGCCGGCGTCGTCGGCTTCCGCACGCTGCCGGTATCGAGCCTGCCGTCGGTCGAGTTCCCGATGATCGTCGTCCGCGCCAACCGTCCCGGCGCCGATCCCGCGGTGATGGCCGCAACGGTCGCCTCGCCCCTCGAGCGGCGCCTCGGTGAGATTTCGGGCGTGACCGACATGCGCTCGACGAGCGGCCTCGGCTCGACGAGCATCCGCCTGCAGTTCGACCTCTCGCGATCCCTCGACGGCGCCGCGCGCGACGTCCAGGCCGCCATCAACGCCGCGGCCGCCGACCTGCCGAGCGACATGCCGGCGGCCCCGTCGTTCCGCAAGGCCAACCCCAACGCAGCGCCCGTCCTGATCCTCGCATTGACGTCGAAGACCGTACCCGTCTCGACGGTCTACGACGTCGCCGACACCACCATCCTGCAGCGCATCGCACAGGTACCCGGCGTCGGCGAGGTGAACGTCTCGGGCGCCGAGCAGCCGGCGCTGCGCATCCGCACCGACCCGCGCCGGCTCGCCGCGATGGGCGTGTCGACCGAGGACGTCCGGCGCGCGGTCGCTGCCGCGACGCAACTCGTCCCCCTGGGCGCGATCGACGGTGCCGAGCAACTCGTCGCCATCGAGACCAATGCCCAGCTGACGACCGTCGAGGACTACAAGGACATCATCGTCAAGTCGGTCGGCGGTGTCCCGATCCATCTGCGCGACGTGGCGACTGTCGTGGAGGCGACCCGCAATGCGCGCTCCGCGGCGCTCTTCAATCTCGAGCCGGCGGTGCTCTTGTTCATCACCCGTCAGTCCGACGCCAACGTGATCGAGACCGTGGACGGCGTCAAAGCCCTGATTCCTGAGCTCAAACGCTGGATCCCCTCGGGCATCGAGATCTCCGTTCTCTCCGATCGCACGGCGACCATCCGCGCGTCGGTGGCCGACATGGAGCACACGCTCCTCCTTTCCATCGCGCTGGTCATGTTCGTCGTCCTGGTCTTCCTGCGGCGGACGGCGCCCATGTTCGCGGCCGGCGTCACCGTACCCTTGTCAATCGCCGGCACCCTCGCCGCCATGGCCTTCGCCGGCTACTCGATCAACAATCTGACGCTCATGGCGCTCGCCATCTCCGTCGGCTTCGTCGTCGACGACGCCATCGTCATGATCGAGAACATGTACCGCAATCTCGAGAAGGGCCTCGCGCCGTTGCAGGCCGCCCTGATTGGCGCCCGCGAAATCGGTTTCACCATCGTCTCGATCTCGCTCTCCCTCGCGGCGGCCTTCATTCCATTGGTGTTCATGGGCGGCTTGCCGGGACGCCTTCTCAACGAGTTCGCGATGACGATGCTCTTCGCGATCGCCATCTCGACCATCGTGTCGCTGACACTGACGCCGATGCTGTGCGCCTATACGGTGCGCGGCCATGCCAATCCGCGCTCGCGCCGCCTGGACCGGCTCGTCGAGCGTCCCCTCGATGCTATCCTCTCGGCCTATACGTCCTCCCTCGACGTGGCCTTGAAGTATCGCTGGCTCACGCTGCTGACGGTCCCGGCCGTACTGGCGGCAACGGCCTTTCTCTTCGTGAAGCTGCCGAAGGGTTTCTTTCCGACCGACGATACGGGGCTCGTCTCGGTCTTCATGCAGGGCGCGACGGACGCGTCCTTCGAGCAGATGAAGGCGCTTCAGGAACAGGCCGTCAAGGTGGCGCTCGCCGATCCCGCCGTAGCGGGCGTTGGCTCATCCGTCGGCGCCTCGTTCTTCTCGAGCAGCGGCTCCTCGGCGCGCATGTTCATTGCCTTGAAACCCCTGGCCGAGCGCCGCGGCGCCACTTCGGCCGAAGTCGTCGCGCGACTGCGGCGGCCGTTGAACGCCATTCCCGGCCTGTCGGCGTTCGTAAACGCGGTCCAGGATCTCCGCGGTGGTGGTGGCGGCCAGTCGCGCGCCACGAACGAGCTGGCCCTCTGGTCCACCGACGCCACGGATCTCTACGACTGGGCGCCTCGCATTCTCGCCCGCGTCCGCACGCTGCCGGGCCTGGTCGACGTCGCCACCGACCGCGAGCAAGGCGCCCGCCAGCTCGACATCCGCATCGACAAGGAAACCGCGGCGCGCCTGGGCGTGACGGTGGACGCCATCGGTGCGGCGCTCAACAACGCCTTCGCCCAGCGCCAGATCACGATCGTCTATCGCCCCCGCAACCAATACCGCGTGATCCTCGAGGCTGACCCACGCCTGCAGCGCGATCCGACCGATCTCGCGAGCATTTTCGTGCCCGGCCGTGGCGGCAGCCAGGTGCCCCTGCTGTCGGTCATCCGCGTCACGCCGACGCTCGCGCCTCTCGCGGTCAATCATCAGGGGCCGTTTCCTGCGGTGACGCTCAGCTACAACGTCGAGCCCGGCGTGACGCTGGACGAGGCAAACCGTCGGATCATGGCGGCCGTGGCCGAGATGCAGCCGCCCGACACACTCCGCATCGAACCCGCGGGCGACACCCGCACGGCGATCCGCGGCGGCGGCGCCCAGCCGCTGATGATCGTTGCGGCCCTGCTGCTCGTCTACATCGTGCTGGGGATCCTCTACGAAAGCCTCGCCCACCCGTTGACCATCATTTCCACCCTCCCGTCGGCAGGCCTCGGCGCCCTGGTCGCGCTGCAGCTCGCCGGCATGGAGCTGTCGCTGGTGGCGTTCATCGCCATCATCATGCTGATCGGCATCGTCAAGAAGAACGGGATCATGTTGGTGGACTTCGCGCTCGAAGCCGAACGCGTTGGCCGCTTGTCGCCAGTCGACGCCATCCGGAACGCCGCGAAGGAGCGGTTCCGGCCGATCCTCATGACGACACTGGCCGCGCTCTTCGGTGCGATCCCCCTGGCCATTGCGACTGGACCGGGGGCCGAACTGCGCCGCCCGCTCGGGATCGCCATCATCGGAGGCCTGGTCATCTCGCAGATTTTGACGCTCTACACGACGCCGGTCATCTACCTGATGCTCGACCGATTGAGCCGTGCGGTGCGGGCCTGGCTGGGTAACGGGAGTCCGGAAAAACGACCAGATGTTGGACGATCTCACGATGCGATCCGTGATAATCTGTCGTAGGAATGACACGAGATCGACCCGGCAAGCGCACCGCGTCCCTGCCCGGGCCCCGATCTTTCTCAAGAAAAATCATATCGTTAATAAAGAACAATTGATTTCCCATTGCGGCTTCTTGCGCCCTGACACTCGGCGCTATAGAGATGTTTGCTGGAAGTAACGAAAAGTTAACGGTCAGGCAGAGCGGCTTCGACGACCAGGGGGCCGCGCGCGACCCCGTGGATCGGTACGAGGCACCACGCCTGGGTCGGTAGCGATCGTGAATGATGATCGCTTGTAGGAGTAGCGTACATGCGTCGAGCGGCGGTATTGGCCTTCGATTTGGCGATCATTGCTATCGCCCTGCCCATCGCATTGTTCGTGCGCGAGAATTTTGTTCTCGACATGGTCAAGCTGACCAATCACATCCCGTTTCTGGTGGCGACGACGCTGCTGGCGATCCCGGTACTGTCGGCGTTCGGCGTGGATCGGGTCCCCGTGCGCTACGCGACGATCAATGACCACTTGCGCTTTGCCGTAGCGATCGGCGTGGTGATGCTCGCCGCGACCATCGCCATGGTGTTCTTCAATCGCCTCGAAGGCATTTCACGGTCGACGCCAGCCCTGCAGGGCTTGATCGCCTTGGCGATCAGCGTCGGCATCCGCGCTCTCGTGCGTCGCGCCCGTACGCCGACGGCCACCCCGCGGCCCTTCGCCCCGATCGAGGGAACGGACGTCCGCAGCGTCCTTCTGGTCGGCCTGAACCCGCTGGCCGAACTCTACGTGAAGGCTACCGAGGAATACGCCGAGGGTTCGGTCCGCGTCGTCGGCATCGTCGACTACACGACGGGCAACGCAGGCATGCGCGTCCAGCAGCTTCCGGTCTTCGGTGGTGAAAAGGGCCTGCAGAACGTCATCAACGAGCTGGCGGTCCATGGCGTTTTCGTCGACCGGCTCGTCGTGACGGCGCCGATGTCGAAGCTCGATGCGACGTGTCGGCAGGATGTCGAGCGGTTCGCCGCCTCGTCGACGCTCCCTGTCGAGATGTTCGCCGATAACATCGGTCTCGTGAATTGGGGCGGAGCGGAATTGGTCCGGGAGCCGAAAGTCGAGCCACGTCCGGCGGGTCAGGTCACGTTCGTCTTCAGCGATGCCGAACTCGCCGCCATCGCGCGGCGCCCCTACTGGCGCGTCAAGCGGGCGATCGACGTCGTCGTCTCCTTGGGCCTGCTGATAGTGCTCGCCCCCATCGCGGTGCTGGTCGCGATCGGCGTGGCGCTCGATATCGGACGCCCCGTGATCTTCTGGCAGGTCCGCCCCGGCGTCGGCGGCCGCTCGTTCAAGCTGTTGAAGTTTCGTACGATGTCCGATGCCCGTGACAGCCATGGGCGCATGCTGACCGATGACGAGCGGCTCGGACGGATTGGGGACTTCCTGCGCAAGACCCGGCTCGATGAAATCCCGCAACTCCTGAACATTCTGCGCGGCGAGATGTCCCTCATCGGTCCACGGCCGATGCTTTGGGCCGATCAGGCCCGCGCCTACTCGGCCCGCCTGCTCGTGCGTCCTGGCCTCACGGGCTGGGGCCAGATCAAGGGCGGCCGCGACATCCCCGCAGCCGACAAGGCCGCGCTCGACATTTGGTACGTGCGCAACGCGTCGTTCAAACTCGACATCGAGATCATCATGGGAACCATCCGCATGGTGCTGCAGGGAGAACGCGTCCATCGCGACGCGATCGATCAGGCGTGGAGGCACCTGCGCCAGAGCGGCGTCACGAGCGCCTTGCCGGACGCATAGGCGCCGTCGGCTGGCGGCTGAACGCGACAGACCCGAACCCGAAGCATCCCCGATCGCGGCAGCGTAGCTGTTGGCTACCGTCGCCGCAGCCGCCTCTCCTTCCAGGCCTTCGCACGTCCAATGACCGCAACGTCCCGCCCGTTCACGATGCGTCAGCGGACGGCCGGAACCGAAAGGCCTTTCCCGGCGGCGTGCGCCTGGACCATGTCCTCGAGGTGACCAGCCAGCGTGCGCGCAAGCCCGGCCCGCGTGAACTGCGCGAGCTTGTCCGGCTCTCCGGGTCTCGTCAGGTTGCTTCGGATCGCGGTCACGATCCGGATCACGGCGCCCTCGACAAGCCGGGGATCGCCGAAGCCGGCGGTCTCGTGACTGATCCCCGTCGAGCGGAGCACCCACGCCACATCGGCATCGGTATCGGCAAGTGCGAGGATCGGCTTTCCGGTGGCCAGATACTCATAGAGCTTGGCCGGCACGACGCCTTTTGCGCCTGGCGTGTGCAGCACCACGAGTGCATCTGCCTCGGCCATGGCCGACAAGGTCTGTGAATGCGGCAGATGACCGGTCATGTCCACGAGATGCTCGATGCCAAGCTCGCGAATGGCCCCCTTGACGTCGAAATTCGCAAAATCATCGCGCCTGACCTGCCCCTGAAGTTTCATCCAGCCGTGGGTAGAGTCTTTTGGGTTGATACGCTGTCGTCTGGGGGGTGAGCAACAGGCCGGGCTGCG
>LNFM01013027.1_pt1 | contig 53750 bp, 68 predicted proteins | sample 596031 | NCBI WGS metagenome assembly LNFM01 (sample SAMN04254537, study PRJNA301005) | activated carbon metagenome | isolation source: dual media filters at the Ann Arbor, Michigan drinking water treatment plant | place: USA: Ann Arbor
CGGAGATGGTGATGCCGGGCGACAACATCGCCATGGAAGTGCACCTGATCGTGCCGATCGCGATGGAGGAGAAGCTGCGCTTCGCCATCCGCGAAGGCGGCCGCACCGTCGGTGCCGGCGTCGTCGCCAGCATCATCGCGTAACGCGTTTTCGTGAGGGCGCAGGCCCTGCCGGGCCTTCGCCCTTTCACGTCACGAGGAAGATAAGACCATGAACGGTCAGAACATCCGGATCCGCCTCAAGGCGTTCGACCACCGCATTCTCGACGCTTCGACGCGCGAGATCGTGTCGACCGCGAAGAGGACGGGCGCCCAGGTCCGCGGCCCCATCCCGCTGCCCACGCTCATCGAGAAGTTCACGGTCAACCGCTCGCCGCACATCGACAAGAAGTCGCGCGAGCAGTTTGAAATGCGGACCCACAAGCGGGTTCTCGACATCGTCGACCCGACCCCGCAGACGGTCGACGCCCTCATGAAGCTCGATCTCGCCGCCGGCGTCGACGTCGAAATCAAGCTCTGATCCGATTTTAGCCGGGTCCTCTGCCTCCAACATCTCGGTTGGATGAGTATGACCCCAAGGGAAGGTATGCACCGATGCGTTCCGGTGTGATTGCACAGAAAGTCGGGATGACCCGCATCTTCACCGATGCCGGCGAACATATCCCGGTCACCGTGCTGAAGCTCGATAACTGCCAGGTCGTCGCTCACCGCACGATCGAGAAGAACGGCTACGTCGCCGTCCAGCTCGGCACGGGTACAGCCAAGGTCAAGAATGTCTCGAAGGCTGAGCGCGGCCATTTCGCCGTCGCCAAGGTCGAGCCCAAGCGCAAGGTCGTCGAATTCCGCGTCAGCGACGATGCGCTGATCCCGGTCGGCGCCGAGCTGACGGCTGACCACTTCGTCGTCGGCCAGTTTGTCGATGTCAGCGGCACGACGCTCGGCAAGGGCTTTGCCGGCGGCATGAAGCGCTGGAACTTCGGCGGTCTGCGCGCCACCCACGGCGTCTCGGTCTCGCACCGCTCGATCGGTTCGACCGGCGGTCGTCAGGACCCCGGCAAGACCTTCAAGAACAAGAAGATGCCCGGCCATCTCGGCGCCGAGCGCGTGACCACGCAGAACCTGCGCGTCGTCCAGACGGATGTCGAGCGTGGCCTGATCCTGGTCGAGGGCGCTGTCCCCGGTCATGCCGGCGGCTGGATCCATGTTCGCGACGCGATCAAGCGCGCTCTGCCCAAGGATGCTCCGCTTCCGGGCAAGTTCAAGCTGAATGGCGGCGATGCGCCGGCTCCCGCAGCCGAGACGGTTGAGGAGAACGCGTGATGAAGCTCGATATCACCACCCTCGAAGGTGGCTCGGCCGGTTCGGTCGAGCTCTCGGATGCGATCTTCGGCCTCGAGCCGCGCGCCGACATCCTGGCCCGCATGGTGCGCTACCAGCTCGCCAAGCGCCGCGCCGGCACGCACAAGTCGAAGGGCCGGTCGGAAGTCGACCGCACCCGGAAGAAGATCTACAAGCAGAAGGGCACCGGTGGCGCCCGTCACGGCGCGGCGTCCGCTCCGCAGTTCCGCGGCGGCGGCAAGGCCTTCGGCCCGATCGTGCGCGACCACGCCCATGATCTGCCCAAGAAGGTCCGTGCGCTGGCTCTGCGTCATGCGCTCTCGGCCAAGGCCAAGGACGGCGGCATCATCATTCTCGACGATGCCAAGCTGGCCGAGCCGAAGACCAAGGTGCTGCTCGGGCATTTCGGCAAGCTGGAGCTCTCCAGCGCGCTGGTGATCGGCGGCGCCGAGATCGACACGAATTTCGGCCTGGCGGCCCGTTCGATCCCGAATGTCGACGTCCTGCCGATCCAGGGCATCAACGTTTATGACATCCTGCGTCGCGACAAGCTCGTCCTGACGCGCGCGGCTGTCGATGCGCTGGAGGCGCGCTTCTCATGAGCCAGTCCGCCAAGAACCTGGACCCGCGTCATTACGACGTGATCCGCGGGCCTGTGATCACCGAGAAGGCGACGATGCTCTCCGAGCACAACAAGGTCGTCTTCAAGGTTGCCAAGACCGCGACCAAGCCGCAGATCAAGGCCGCGATCGAGAAGCTGTTCGACGTCAAGGTGAAGAGCGTCAACACGCTGGTCACCGAGGGCAAGATGAAGGTCTTCCGCGGCCGGCTCGGCCAGCGCGCCGACGTCAAGAAGGCGGTCGTGACCCTCGAGGAAGGTCACTCCATCGACGTGACCACGGGCCTGTAAGGAAGGATCGCAAACCATGGCTTTGAAGAATTTCAAGCCGGTCACGCCGAGCCTTCGCCAGCTCGTGATCGTCGACCGCAGCGAGCTCTACAAGGGCAAGCCGCTGAAGGTGCTGACGGAGGGCAAGTCGTCCTCCGGCGGCCGCAACAATCTCGGCCGCATCACCGTCCGCTTCCGCGGCGGTGGACACAAGCGGACGCTGCGCCTGATCGACTTCAAGCGCCGCGGCAAGGATGGCATTCCGGCCGTCGTCGAGCGGCTGGAGTATGATCCCAACCGCACGGCGTTCATCGCCCTGATCAAGTACAGTGACGGTGAGCAGGCCTATATCCTGGCCCCGCAGCGCCTCGCCGTCGGCGACAGCGTCGTGTCCGGCCCGTCGGTCGACGTGAAGCCCGGCAACGCCGCCCCGATGGGCTCGCTGCCGATCGGCACGATCGTCCACAATGTCGAGCTGAAGATCGGCAAGGGTGGTCAGCTGGCTCGTTCGGCCGGCAACTACGCCCAGATCGTCGGTCGCGACCAGGGCTACGTCATCGTCCGCCTGAACTCGGGCGAGCAGCGCCTGATCAGCGGCCTGTGCTATGCCACCGTGGGCGCGGTCTCGAACCCCGACCACATGAACCGGAACGACGGCAAGGCGGGTCGCTCGCGCTGGCTCGGCCGTCGCCCGCATAACCGCGGTGTCTCGATGAACCCGGTCGACCATCCCCATGGCGGCGGCGAAGGCCGCACCTCGGGTGGCCGTCATCCGGTCACGCCCTGGGGTCTCCCGACCAAGGGCAAGAAGACCCGCTCGAACAAGCGGACCGATACGTTCATCGTGTCGAGCCGTCACGCCCGCAAGAAGAAGAACTGAGGTCCGTCATGGCGCGTTCGCTTTGGAAAGGTCCGTTTGTCGACGGATACCTTCTGAAAAAGGCCGAGGTCGCCCGTTCGGCGGCCCGGTCCGAGGTCATCAAGATCTGGAGCCGTCGCTCCACGATCCTTCCGCAGTTCGTCGGTCTGACGTTCGGCGTCTACAACGGCCACAAGCATGTGCCGGTGAACGTGTCCGAGGAAATGGTGGGCCACAAGTTCGGCGAGTTTTCGCCGACGCGCACCTTCCACGGCCACGCCGCCGACAAGAAGGCGAAGAGGAAGTAAGCCATGGGTAAAGCATCAGCCCCCCGTGCGCTGCCCGAGAACGAAGCCGTCGCGGTCGCCCGCAACCTTCGCGTCTCGCCGCAGAAGCTCAACCTCGTCGCCCAGCTGATCCGGGGCAAGAAGGTCTCGACGGCGCTCGCCGACCTCGAGTTCTCGCGCAAGCGGATCTCGCTGGACGTGCGCAAGTGCCTGCAGAGCGCGATCGCCAACGCCGAGAACAATCATGACCTCGACGTCGACGACCTCGTCGTGGCCCAGGCCTTCGTCGGCAAGGCGCTCGTGATGAAGCGCTTCCATGCCCGCGCCCGCGGTCGTGGCGCCCGCATCCTGAAGCCGTTCGCGAACATCACGATCATCGTGCGCGAAGTCGCCGCGGCCAAGGCCTGAGGAGAGAACGATGGGTCAGAAAATCAATCCGATCGGGCTTCGCCTCGGCATCAACCGGACCTGGGATTCCCGCTGGTTCGCGCAGAAGGGCGAGTACGGCAAGCTGCTGCACGAGGACATGGCGATCCGCGCCGCCCTCATGAAGCTGCTCAAGCAGGCCGCGGTCTCCAAGATCATCATCGAGCGCCCGCACAAGAAGTGCCGCGTCACCATCCACTCGGCGCGTCCGGGCGTGGTGATCGGCAAGAAGGGCGCCGACATCGAGAAGCTGCGCAAGTCGGTGATGAACGAGGTGCGCAAGCCCGAGATCGACGCCACGCTGGTCGCCGACTCGATCGCGCAGCAGCTCGAGCGCCGCGTCGCCTTCCGTCGCGCCATGAAGCGCGCCGTGCAGTCGGCCATGCGCCTGGGCGCCGAGGGCATCCGCATCAACTGCTCGGGCCGTCTCGGCGGCGCCGAAATCGCGCGCCTCGAGTGGTATCGCGAGGGGCGGGTGCCGCTGCACACGCTGCGCGCCGATGTGGATTATGGTGTCGGCACCGCCTTCACCACCTACGGCACGTGCGGCATCAAGGTCTGGATCTTCAAGGGCGAGATCCTCGAACACGACCCGATGGCCCAGGACAAGCGCATGGCAGACGAGGGCGGCCGTTCCGGCGGTGGCCATCGTCGCGAGCATGCATAAGGCTGATCGAGAAGAGCCATGTTGCAACCTAAGAAGACGAAATTCCGCAAGCAGTTCAAGGGACGCATCTCCGGCGTCGCCAAGGGCGGCACGGATTTGAACTTCGGCCAGTTCGGCCTCAAGGCGCAGGAGCCGGAGCGGGTCACCGCCCGGCAGATCGAGGCGGCCCGCCGCGCGATCACCCGCGCCATGAAGCGCGCCGGCCGGGTCTGGATCCGGATCTTCCCGGACGTGCCGGTGTCGAAGAAGCCGACCGAAGTCCGCATGGGCAAGGGCAAGGGCGCGCCTGAATTCTGGGCAGCCAAGGTCAAGCCGGGCCGGATCATGTTCGAGATCGACGGCGTGCCGGAAGAGACGGCCCGCGAGGCTATGCGCCTCGGCGCCGCCAAGCTGCCGATCAAGACGCGCTTCATCCAGCGCATCGCCGAGTAAGAAGGGAGGACGAGATGAAAGCTTCGCAACGCCTGTCCGACCTGAAGGCCATGAGCACCGACCTGCTCCAGGACGAGCTGCTCAAGCTGAAGAAGGAGCAGTTCAACCTGCGCTTCCAGAAGGCCACCGGCCAGCTCGAGAACACCGCCCGGGTGACCGAGGTCCGCAAGGACATCGCCCGCATCAAGACGCTGCAGCGGTCGAAGACCGTGGCGGCGAGCGCCTGAGGAGTTAGACAATGCCGAAGCGCGTGCTGCAGGGCGTCGTCGTCAGCGACAAGCAGAACAAAACTGTTGTGGTGAAGGTCGAGCGGCGCTATACGCACCCTCTCCTCAAGAAGACGGTTCGCCGCACCAAAAACTATCACGCCCATGACGAGGCGGAGGTGGCCAAGGTCGGGGATCAGGTCTGGATCGAGGAGTCCAAGCCGATTTCCAAGCTGAAAAGCTGGGTTGTGCTCGACAACGCTCCCAAGGCGTAAGTCAACGCGGCTGCCGCTGCCCGAATCACCTCGGGAGGCGGCGCGGCGGAATAGGTAGTCGAGCATGTTTCGCCGCAAAGGTGGGCTCCACTTTTGCGGATCATGCTTTGTTTTGAGGCCAGGGGGCGATCGACCCCCGTCAGTCGTAGTCCCGGGGGCGCTGGTGCGCTCGGGAAACCGCGCTGATACACACTGGAAGGATCAAGGCCATGATCCAGGTGCAGACCAATCTCGAGGTCGCGGATAATTCCGGCGCCCGTCGCGTGATGTGCATCAAGGTTCTCGGCGGGTCGAAGCGTCGCTATGCGCGCATCGGCGACATCATCGTTGTTTCGATCAAGGAAGCCATCCCGCGCGGTCGCGTGAAGAAGGGCGACGTCATGAAGGCGGTCGTCGTTCGCACCGCCAAGGACGTCAAGCGCCCCGACGGCTCCGTGATCCGGTTCGACCGCAATGCGGCCGTTCTGATCAACAACCAGAAAGAGCCCGTCGGCACCCGCATCTTCGGACCGGTCCCGCGCGAGCTGCGCGCGAAGAACCACATGAAGATCATCTCGCTTGCGCCTGAGGTGCTGTGATGGCTGCGAAGATCAAGAAGGGCGACAAGGTCGTCGTGCTGGCCGGCCGTGACAAGGGCAAGGCCGGCGAAGTGCTCCAGGTCATGCCGAAGGATGCCCGCGCCGTGGTGCGTGGCGTTAACCTCGTCAAGAAGCACACCAAGGCATCGGCTCAGTCCGAGGGCGGCATCATCTCCAAGGAAGCCACCATCGACCTGTCGAATCTCGCCGTGGCCGATCCCAAGGACGGCAAGCCGACCCGCGTCGGCTTCAAGGTTCTGGACGATGGCCGCAAGGTCCGTTTCGCCAAGCGTTCGGGGGATCTGATCGATGGCTGAGAACCAGCAGGCGGCTCTCACGCCGCGCATGAAGAAGCATTACGAGGACGTCGTCCGTCCGGCGATGATCGCCGAGTTCGGCTACAAGAACGCCATGGAAGTGCCGACCATCGAGAAGGTCGTCATCAACATGGGCGTGGGCGAAGCGACTGCCGACCGCAAGAAGGTCGACAACGCCGCCGGCGACCTCGCCCTGATCGCCGGCCAGAAGCCGGTCATCACCAAGTCCCGCCTCGCGATCGCCGGCTTCAAGCTGCGCGAGAACATGGCGGTGGGCTGCAAGGTCACGCTGCGCAAGACCAAGATGTTCGAGTTCGTCGACCGGCTCGTCACCATCGCCCTCCCGCGCGTGCGTGACTTCCGCGGCCTGAACCCGAAGTCGTTCGACGGGCGCGGCAATTTCGCGCTCGGGATCAAGGAGCACATCGTGTTCCCCGAGATCAATTACGACAAGGTCGACCAGGTCTGGGGCATGGACGTGATCGTCTGCACGACTGCGAAGTCGGACGACGAGGCACGCGCCCTGCTCAAGCACTTCAACTTCCCGTTCCGGCAGTGAACTCAAGCGTTCATACGCGGAAACCAGGAGAGATCGATGGCTAAGAAGAGCTCCGTCGAGAACAACAACCGCCGCAAGGCGCTGGTGAAGAAGTTCGCCGGCCGCCGCGCCCGGTTGCTTGAGATCGCCAACGACGAAGGCCAGTCCATGGACGAGCGTTTCCTCGCTCGCCTCAAGCTGGCCGAACTGCCGCGCAACTCGGCTCCGAACCGGGTGCGCAACCGCTGCGAGGTGACGGGCCGTCCGCGCGCCTTCTACCGCAAGCTGAAGATGTCGCGCGTTGCGCTGCGCGAGCTCGGCAACAAGGGGCTGGTTCCCGGCCTCGTCAAGTCGAGCTGGTGAGGAGGACGCATCATGGCGATCATTGATCCGCTCGGCGATATGCTGACCCGCATCCGCAATGCGCAGATGCGGCGCAAGTCCCGCGTTTCGACGCCGGGCTCGAAGCTGCGGGCCCGCGTGCTCGACGTGCTTCAGGCCGAGGGCTACATCCGCGGCTACACCCAGACCGAGTTCGGCAACGGCCGGACCGAATTCGACATCGAGCTGAAGTACCACGAGGGGCAGCCGGTCATCCGGTCGATCTCACGTGTGTCGAAGCCCGGCCGCCGCGTCTATTCTTCGGTGGAGACGATGCCCCGCGTGGCCGACGGCCTTGGCGTGACCATCATCTCGACCCCGAAGGGTGTGATGCCCGATCATCTTGCCCGCGAGCAGAACGTGGGCGGCGAAGTGCTTTGCAAGGTCTTCTGACCTTTCGCGCCGCTCGTTTTCAGGAGAAATCCAATGTCTCGTATCGGTAAGAAGCCTGTTCCGGTTCCCGCTGGCGTCACCGCCAACGTCGCCGGCCAGCTCGTCAAGATCAAGGGCGCGAAGGGGGAACTCTCCTTCACGGTTCCCGACGACGTTTCGGTCGCCATGGAGAACGGCGCGATCGCGGTTCAGCCGCGTTCGCAGAGCAAGCGTGCGCGCTCGCTCTGGGGCACCTCGCGCGCCCGCATCGCCAATCTCGTGACGGGCACGACCGCGGGCTTCGAGAAGAAGCTCGAGATCAACGGCGTCGGCTACAAGGCCGCCGTCACCGGCAAGGTGCTCAAGCTGTCGCTCGGCTACAGCCACGACATACGCCGAAGCCGACCGAAATCGTCATCACCGGCATCGACAAGCAGGTCGTCGGCCAGACCGCCGCCGAGATCCGCGACTATCGCGGCCCCGAGCCCTATAAGGGCAAGGGCGTGAAGTACGCTGGCGAATTCATCTTCCGCAAGGAAGGGAAGAAGAAGTAAGGGCCATGAGCAAGCAGACAGAGAACACTGCGCGCCGCAAGGCCCGCGTCCGCCGCGCGATCAAGGCCGTCGCCAATGGCCGCGCCCGCCTGTCGGTGCACCGCACCGGCAAGCAGATCTATGCCCAGGTCATCGACGACGCGAAGGGGGTCACCCTCGCTTCGGCCTCGAGCCTGGACAAGGACATCCGCAGCGACCTCAAGTCGGGCGCGAATGTCGAGGCCGCCGCCACGATCGGCAAGCTGATCGCCGAGCGTGCCGTCAAGGCCGGCGTGAAGGACGTGGTCTTCGACCGCGGCTCCTACATGTACCACGGCCGCGTCAAGGCGCTGGCCGAGGCGGCCCGCGAGGGCGGCCTGAACTTCTGATACCGTCGGTCCCGGTCGTTCTGCAGTGGCGCCTCACGGCGCCGGGCAGGGGGCCGGGATCGGGCATTCTTGGAAACGTCGTCCCACACGGGACGCTCGAGCGAGCGGTGCGGCCTGTTCCGTCACCGCGCAAGTAAGAGGAAAGACAATGGCGAGAGAGCCTCGTGACCGCGATCGCGAAGAGCGCGATTCGGAATTCGTGGACCGGCTGGTCCACATCAACCGCGTCGCCAAGGTGGTGAAGGGCGGGCGTCGCTTCGGCTTCGCCGCGCTCGTCGTCGTCGGTGACCAGAAGGGCCGCGTCGGCTTCGGCCATGGCAAGGCCCGCGAAGTGCCGGAAGCCATCCGCAAGGCGACGGAAGCCGCCAAGCGCGGCCTGGTCCGCATTCCGCTGCGCGAGGGTCGCACCCTGCATCACGACGTCCAGGGCCGTCACGGCGCCGGCAAGGTCGTGCTGCGTGCTGCCCCGGCCGGTACCGGCATCATCGCCGGCGGTCCGATGCGCGCCGTCTTCGAGGCGGTCGGCATGCAGGATGTGGTGTCGAAGTCGCTCGGCTCCTCGAACCCGTACAACCTCGTCCGCGCGACCTTCGACGCGCTGAAGAACGAGGACAGCCCGCGTGGCGTCGCCGCGCGCCGCAACCTCAAGGTCTCCGCCCTGCAGACGCGTCGCCGCGATGCGGGTGCCGACGCCGCCGCTGAAGCGTGAGGGGGCGACCATGGCAAAGTCCGACACCAAGACCGTCGTCGTCGAGCAGATCGGTAGCCCGATCCGCCGCGAGGCGTCGCAGCGCCAGACCCTGATCGGTCTCGGCCTCAACAAGATCCGCCGTCAGTCGACCCTGGTCGACACGCCGGCCGTGCGGGGCATGATCGACAAGGTCAGGCACCTCGTGCGCGTCGTCGATGCGAAGTGAGGGAGATCGTTCGATGAAACTCAACGAGATCCGTGACAACGAAGGCGCGCACAAGTCGCGCATCCGCGTCGGCCGTGGCATCGGCTCGGGCAAGGGCAAGACCGGTGGTCGTGGCGTGAAGGGTCAGAAGGCCCGCGCCGGCGTCGCCGTGAAGGGCTTCGAGGGCGGCCAGATGCCGCTCTACCGTCGCCTGCCCAAGCGCGGCTTCAACAACCTGTTCGCCAAGGAGCTGAACGAGGTCAACCTCGGCCGCATCCAGCAGGCGCTGGAAGCCGGCAAGCTCGACGCCAACGGCGCGATCACCATCGAGGCGCTGGTCGCCGCGGGCGTGATCACGCACCAGGCCAAGGACGGCGTGAAGATCCTCGGCGTGGGCGAACTGAAGGCGAAGCTCGCCTTCGAGGTCGCCGGCGCGTCGAAGTCGGCCGTCGCTGCGATCGAGAAGGCCGGCGGTTCGGTCAAGATCCTGGCTGCCGCTTCACAGGCGTGAGCCGAGCGCTTACATGACGACTCGCGAACGGCGGCCGGGCCAGAAGCCCTGGCCGCCGTTCGACTGTTTGACCGGGCGCAGTCCATCGTGCCCATGGATCTGAAGACCAAGGACCGAACGCATGGCATCGGCAGCTGAACAGCTGGCTTCAAACCTGAACTTCGGGGCGTTCGCCAAGGCGGACGAGCTGAAGAAGCGGATCTGGTTCACGCTCGGTGCGCTGATCATCTATCGGCTGGGCACCTATATCCCGCTGCCGGGGATGAACCCCGACGCGGTTGCGGATCTGTTCAAGCAGACCCAGACCGGCGTGCTCGGCCTGTTCAACATGTTTTCGGGTGGCGCGGTCGGCCGTCTCGCGATCTTCGCGCTGGCGATCATGCCGTATATCTCGGCCTCGATCATCATCCAGCTGCTCTCCAGCGTCGTCCCGACCTTCGAGGCGCTGAAGAAAGAGGGCGAACAGGGTCGCAAGATCCTGAACCAATACACGCGTTACCTCACCCTCGTGCTGGCCGTGTTCCAGGCCTATGGTATCGGCGTCGGCCTGCAGGGCTCGGGCAATCTCGTGCTGGAGCCGGGTCCGTTCTTCCTGCTCTCGACCACGATCACGCTCGTCGGCGGCACGATGTTCCTGCTCTGGCTGGGCGAGCAGATCACCAGCCGCGGCATCGGCAACGGCACCTCGATGATCATCTTCGCGGGCATCATCGCGGAGTTCCCCGCGCAGCTCGCGCAGACGCTGGAGCTCGGCCGCCAGGGCGCGATCTCGACGGGCCTGCTGCTGCTGATCCTGCTGATGGCGATCTGCGTCATCGCCTTCTGCGTGTTCATGGAGCGCGCCCAGCGCCGCCTGCTGATCAACTATCCCAAGCGTCAGGTCGGCAACCGGATGTATGAGGGCCAGACCTCGTTCCTGCCGCTGAAGCTCAACACGGCCGGCGTGATCCCGCCGATCTTCGCCTCCTCGCTGCTGCTGCTGCCGACGACGATCGCCAGCTTCTCGCAGGCGGCCGGCGGGACCGGCTTCATGGCGACGATGGCGACCTATCTCGCCCATGGCCGGCCGCTGTTCATGATCCTCTACGCGGCGCTGATCATCTTCTTCTGCTTCTTCTACACCGCGATCGTGTTCAACCCGGTCGAGACGGCCGACAACCTCAAGAAGCATGGCGGCTTCATGCCTGGCATCCGGCCGGGCGAGCGCACGGCCGAGCATATCGACCGCGTGCTGACGCGCATCACCGTGCTGGGCGCCGGCTATTTGACTATCGTCTGCCTTATCCCCGAGTTCATGATCACCTATGCCCAGATACCGATCATCCTGCTGGGCGGCACCTCGCTGCTCATCGTGGTGACGACGACGATGGATACCGTGGCGCAAGTTCACGGGCACCTGCTGGCCCATCAGTATGAGGGGCTGGTCAAGAAGGCCAAGCTGCGAGGAGCGAAACGCTGATGCGACTGATCTTCCTGGGGCCGCCGGGGGCGGGGAAGGGCACTCAGGCTGCGCGCATCGTCGCGAAGCACGGTATTCCACAGCTCTCGACGGGCGACATGCTGCGCGCGGCTGTCGCCGCCCAGACGCCGGTCGGGGTCAAGGCGAAGGCGGTGATGGACGCCGGCGGCCTCGTCTCGGACGAAATCGTGATCGGCATCGTCGCAGACCGGATCGAGGAGCCCGATTGCAAGAAGGGCTTCATCCTCGACGGCTTTCCGCGCACGCTGGCCCAGGCCGAGGCGCTCGACGTCATGCTCGCGTCCAAGCATCTCGAACTCGACACAGTGCTGGAACTCAAGGTCGACCAGAGCAAGCTCGTCGACCGCATCGTCAAGCGCGCCGAAGAGGCGAAGGCTGCCGGGCAGCCGGTCCGCAAGGACGACGATCCGGAGGTCTTCAAGACCCGGCTCGAGGCCTATAACCGCGACACGGCGGTGGTCTCGCCCTATTACGCCGCGCGCGGCCAGGTGATCGAGATCGACGGCATGCAGTCTGTCGACGACGTCACGGCGGCGATCGAGAAGGCGCTGGCGGGCTGATCGCCATCGCAGCGTGCCGGCGGTGATTGGTCGGATGTGTCGTCTCGCAAGAACCGATCGGCGAGCCGGTTGCCTGGGTGCAGCGGGGCGGGTGACGAGGCCCGCTGATTTCTGCAGTTGCAGGTAACCGTCGTCACCGGAAGGTGCTTTGAAGCTCTTCCCGTTTTGTGGTGCCATACGGAACGAGGGATGGGCGGCGCTTCTGGGCGATTCGCCAGGGAGCCGGCCCCCGCGTCAGGCCCAGTGCGGCTGCGGGGAGTGCGATCGCGGTGACCTTTCTGGACGTTTTGCCGACGATGCTGCTGATCGCGCTCGCGCTGGTCATGCTGGGTCTCGGACTCTCGTTACGCATCGACGATTTCACGCGCGTGCTCGGACAGCCGTCGTGCTGCCGGCTGTCTGCTTCGGGATCGTCGTGCTGTTTGGCCTGTCCCCGGCTTATGCCATTGGGCTGCTGATCCTCGCCGCCTCCCCCGGCGGCGTGTCGGCGAACCTGTTCAGCCATCTGTTTGGCGGCAATGTCGCGATGAACATCTCGCTGACCGCCATCACGACCGTTTTGTCGATCGTCAGCATGCCTTTGGTTGCCAATCTCGCGATAGGCCAGTTCGCTCCGGCGGGGCCGGGCGCCTTGCCCGTGGTCCCGCTGCAATTCGGCAAGGTGCTGCAGGTCGTCGCGGTCGTGCTGATCCCGGCGGGCATCGGCATGCTGGTCGCGGCACGCCGGGCGGACTTCGCTGCGCGCGCGGAGAGGCCGTTCAAGCTCTTCAGCATCGCGGTTCTGGCGGCGTTCGTGCTTGTTGCCATTGTGCAGGAACGCCATTTGCTGATCGCGAGCCTCGCATCGCTCGGGCCGGCCGTGGTTCTGTTCAACCTGGTCAGTTTGGCCTCGGGCTTTTTTCTGGCGCGGGCAGCCGGGCTCGACCGCTCGATCGCGATCGCGATCGGCTACGAGATCGGCATTCACAACGCGACCCTCGCGATGTACATCGCCCTGTCGGTGCTCGGCAGCGTCGCGATCGGCTTGCCGGCGGCGCTCTACTCAATCTCGATGTACATCACCGGCGCGCTCTTCGGCATGCTGGTGCTGCGGCGCCGTGGTTCTCTCCGCGGATCCTGATCATGCTCGCCATTGTGGGCGAACGCGGGGTTGACTCGGCGCGGCCGAGCGACTAACGACCCGACTTCCGGTTTCATGACAGCGATGCCGTTACCTTCGAGAGAAGGGGCGACGTCGCATTCCCGCATGGAACGGGGCGAGGTAACTTTAAACCGCTGGCGCGCCACCGGGCGTCTGCCGGCCGACATGGAGAGATCGTCATGGCACGTATTGCCGGCGTCAACATTCCGACCAACAAGCGCGTCGTCATCGGCCTGCAGTACATCCACGGCATTGGCGCGGCCAAGGCCCAGGAGATCTGCGACAAGGTCGGCATCGTCGCCGAGCGTCGCGTCAACCAGCTCACCGACGCCGAGGTTCTCCAGATCCGCGAGACGATCGACCGCGACTATCTCGTCGAGGGCGACCTGCGCCGCGAAGTCTCGATGAACATCAAGCGCCTGATGGATCTCGGCTGCTATCGCGGCCTGCGCCATCGCCGCTCGCTGCCGGTCCGCGGCCAGCGCACCCACACCAACGCCCGCACCCGCAAGGGCAAGGCGAAGCCGATCGCCGGCAAGAAGAAGTGATTTCGGCGGGCCGGTTCTCCGGCCCGCTGCTTTGCGCCGCCTGACCCTCTCGGGGCGGGCGGCATCCCCAGCGCCTGGCATCACGGGCGCGCCTGAAGGACAAGAGAAAAGACTATGGCCAAGGAAGCCCAGCGCGTTCGCCGCCGCGAACGCAAGAACATCGTCTCCGGCGTCGCCCATGTGAACGCCTCGTTCAACAACACCATGATCACCATCACCGACGCGCAGGGCAACACGATCTCGTGGTCGTCGGCCGGCACGATGGGCTTCAAGGGCTCGCGCAAGTCGACCCCCTACGCCGCGCAGGTCGCCGCCGAGGACGCCGCCCGCAAGGCCGCCGAGCATGGCATGCGCACCCTCGAGGTCGAGGTCACCGGCCCGGGTTCGGGTCGTGAGTCGGCCCTTCGCGCGCTGCAGGCCGCGGGCTTCACCGTGACCTCGATCCGCGACGTGACGCCGATCCCGCATAACGGCTGCCGTCCGCGCAAGCGCCGTCGCGTCTGACGCGCGTGCTTCGAGGCGCCCGCACCGGCGGGCGCCTGTCCGGGGCGGCCCGCCGCCGCCATTGAATTCAAGCACCAGGAGTGCGGTCGTGATCAGCAAGAACTGGCAGGATCTGTCAAAGCCCAACAAGCTCGAAATCAAGGTCGGCGACGATCCGAAGCGTCAGGCCACCGTCATCGCGCGTCCGCTGGAGCGCGGCTTCGGTATGACCCTCGGCAACGCGCTGCGTCGCGTGCTGCTCTCGTCGCTGCAGGGCGCGGCCGTCACCGCCGTCCAGATCGACGGCGTGCTGCACGAGTTCTCCTCGATCCCCGGCGTGCGTGAGGACGTCACCGACATCGTCCTCAACATCAAGGCGATCGCGGTCAAGATGCAGGGCGAAGGCCCCAAGCGCATGACCCTGCGCAAGACCGGCCCTGGCATCGTCACCGCCGGCGACATCAACACCGTCGGCGACGTCTCGATCCTGAACCCCGACCTCGTGCTCTGCACGCTGGACGAGGGCTCCGAGATCCGCATGGAGTTCACGGTCAACACCGGCAAGGGCTATGTCCCCTCCGAGCAGAACCGCCCCGAGGACGCGCCGATCGGCCTGATCCCGGTCGACAGCCTGTACTCGCCGGTCAAGAAGGTCTCCTACCGCGTCGAGAACACCCGCGAGGGCCAGAACCTCGACCGCGACATGCTGACCCTGAACATCGAGACCAACGGCTCGGTGACGCCCGAGGACGCGCTGGCGCTGGCCGCCCGCATCCTGCAGGACCAGCTCGCCGTCTTCATCACCTTCGAGGAGCCGCGCAAGGAAGAGGCCGTCTCGACCGCGCCGCAGCTGCCCTTCAACCCGGCGCTGCTCAAGAAGGTCGACGAGCTCGAGCTTTCGGTGCGTTCGGCGAACTGCCTGAAGAACGACAACATCGTCTATATCGGCGACCTCATCCAGAAGTCGGAGGGCGAGATGCTGCGCACCCCGAACTTCGGCCGCAAGTCGCTGAACGAGATCAAGGAGGTCCTCGCCACCATGGGCCTGCATCTCGGCATGGACGTCACCGGCTGGCCGCCGGAGAACATCGAAGAGCTCGCGAAGCGCTTCGAGGAGCATTACTGATCCCACCGGCGCGGGCTCGTTCCCGCGCCGTTTCCCCGCCCGGCGCCTGAGCGCCGGAGCACAAAGAACGGCCGTACCGTGGCACGGCGGCCGTAAATCACGAAGGAGCCACCCCATGCGTCACGGTTTCCGCGGTCGTCGTTTCAACCGCTCGGTCGAGCATCGCAAGGCGATGTTCGCCAACATGTCCCAGGCCCTGATCAAGCACGAGCAGATCACCACAACGCTGCCGAAGGCCAAGGACCTGCGTCCGGTCGTCGAGAAGCTGATCACCCTCGCCAAGCGTGGCGACCTGCATGCCCGCCGCCAGGCGATCGCGCAGATCAAGGACGTCGCCCTGGTCGGCAAGCTCTTCGCGGTCCTCGGCCCGCGCTACAAGGAGCGCAATGGCGGCTATCTGCGCATCATGAAGGCGGGCTTCCGCTTCGGCGACAACGCGCCGCTGGCCGTGATCGAGTTCGTCGATCGCGACGTCGAGGCCAAGGGCAAGGATTCCGGCCCGGTCTTCACGGCGGACGACGAGGCGGCCTGAGGGTTTTCCCCGGTCCGGCAGTTTCGAAGGGCGGCCCTCGGGCCGCCCTTTTTCGTTGGCGGGCGGTGAGCACGAGGCGGTGCGCTCCCTTGGCGACATGCAGCTTCGCGATTACGCTTTCCGCCAATGAATCAAGACGGCGTCTCTCGCCGTCAGGGGGAAACGAACATGATGATGAAGAAGACGGCCGGTTTGATCCTGGGTGCGATGCTGGCCCTGGGCTCCCTGTCAGCCTCCGCGCAGGACTACCCCGCCAAGACGATCACCATGATCGTGCCGTTCGCGGCCGGCGGCTCGTCGGATGTGATCGCGCGGCTGGTCGGTGACGAGATGGGGCGCGTGCTCGGGCAGCGCATCGTGATGGAGAACATGGGCGGGGCGGGCGGCGCGACCGCCCTGTCGCGGGCCTCGAGGGCCGAGCCCGACGGCTACACCATCGTCATCGGCAACAGCGGCACCAACGCCGCCTCCTACACGATCTATCCGGACCTGAAATACACCAACGCGGATTTCGCGCCGGTCGGCCTCGTCGCCAAGACCTCGCCGATGATCGCGCTGAAGCTCGATTTCCCGGCCAAGACGCTGGCCGAGTTCGTCGCCTATGCGAAGGCCAATCCCGGCAAGGTCAGCCTCGGCCATGCCGGCGTCGGCTCGTCGAACTATCTGATCTGCCGGACCTTCATCAAGGCGTCGGGCGTCGACGTCGCGCTCGTGAGCTATCGCGGCGCGGGGCCGGCGCTCAACGATCTGATGGGCGGCCAGATCGACGGTGTCTGCGATGCCGCGACCTCGCTGTCGGGGGCGGTCCAGGGCGAGAAGGTGAGGGCGCTCGTGGTCGCGACGCCGGACCGGCTGGCGAGCCTGCCGCAGGTGCCGACATCGGTCGAGGCCGGGCTGCCCGCCTTCCAGGCGCAGGGCTGGAACGCGATCTTCGTGCCGAAGAACACGCCCGAGCCCGTCATCGCCAAGCTGAATGCGGCGCTGCGCACGGCGCTGGCGAGCCCCAACCTGCAGGAGCGGTTCAAGACCCTGTCCTCGGTGGTTCCGACGGCGGAGGAAATGTCGCCGGCCTTCGTGGCGAAGATGGTTCCGGCCGAGATCGAGAAGTACCGCCTGCTGCTTCAGGACAAGTAGCGCCGGGGCGTGGCGGCGGCTGAACGCTGGAAATCGCCCTGCCATCGGCCTATCTCTCGCGATGAGTCGCGCCGGTCGCAGAGGAGACGCCAGATGCAGCGCAAGGCCACCTTTTCCCGCGGGGCCCTCCTCGCGGCGGCGCTGATGGCGTCGTCGCTGGTCGCAGGGCCCGTGGCGGCCCAGACGCCGCTCCGGCAGGTGCCGGAGTCGCGCCAGGAGATCTCGCTGTCGTTCTCCGGCGTCGTCAAGAAGAGCGCCGGCGCGGTCGTCAACGTCTATGGCGCGCGCGTCGAGAAGCAGCCGCGCAACCCCTTCATGGACGATCCCTTCTTCCGGCGCTTCTTCGGCGACCGGGGCTTCGGCGTGCCGCAGGAGCGGGTGCAGCGCTCGCTCGGCTCGGGCGTGGTGGTCGATGCGAGCGGGCTCGTCGTCACCAACAACCACGTCATCGAGGGCATGAGCGAGGTCAAGGTCGCCTTCGCCGACAAGCGCGAGGTCGAGGCGACGATCCTGCTGCGCGATCCGCGCACCGATCTCGCCGTGCTCAAGCTCAAGACCGCCAAGGACCTCGTGGCGATCGAGCTCGCCGATTCCGACAAGGTCGAGATCGGCGACATCGTGCTGGCGATCGGCAACCCCTTCGGCGTCGGCCAGACCGTCACGCAAGGCATCGTTTCGGCACTGGCGCGCACGCAGATCGGCGTCGGCGACGCGCAGTCCTTCATCCAGACCGATGCCGCCATCAACCCCGGCAATTCCGGCGGTGCGCTGGTCGACATGCAGGGCCGCGTCATCGGCATCAACACGGCGATCTTCTCGCGCTCGGGCGGCAGCCATGGCATCGGTTTCGCCATTCCCGCCGCGATGGTGCGGGTGGTCGTCGAGAGCGCCCGGACGGGCGCCACGACGGTGCGGCGGCCCTGGTTCGGCGCAAGGCTGCAGGCGCTGACGCCCGATGTCGCCGACGGGCTTGGCCTCGACCGGCCGGCCGGCTCCGTGGTGGCGGGCGTGGTCGAGAAGGGCCCGGCGGCGGAGGGGGGGCTGCGCCGTTCCGACGTCATCCTGGCGGTCGACGGGTTCGCCGTCGACGATCCCGAATCCTTCGGCTACCGCTTCGCGACGCGCCCGCTCGGCGGCGTGGCGACGCTGACCGTGCTGCGCTCCGGCAAGCGCGTCGTGCTGCCGGTGAAGCTGGTGCCGGCGCCCGAGCTGCGGCCGCGCGAGCCGGTGACGCTGGCGGGGCGCACGCCGCTGTCGGGCATCACCGTGATGAACCTGTCGCCGGCGCTGGCCGAGGAGCTCGCCATCGACGCCGGCACCGAGGGCGTCGTCGTCGCCGCGATCGAGGAGGGCAGCACGGCCGCCCGCGTCGGCTTCCAGAAGGGCGACATCATCCAGGCGCTGAACGGCGAGGCGATGACGCGCTCGCGCGACGTCGAGGCGGCGCTGAGGGAGCGCAAGCGCTCCTGGGAGGTGACGATCTCGCGCGGCGGCCAGAGCGTGACTTCGGTCTTCCCGGGGTGAGCCATTTCCTTTGTCATTCCGGGGCAGGCCGAAGGCCTGAACCCGGAACCCATGACCGGGCGAGAGTTCCTATGCGCATCGGCAGGTCCAGCCCGGTCGTGGGTTCCGGGTTCGCCGCTTTGCGGCGCCCCTGAATGACATGATGAGCAGGTCATGAGCGATCTCTTCGCCGCCTCGGGGCTGGACAAGTCCGGGCCACGCCCGCTCGCCGACCGGATGCGGCCGACGACGCTGGGCGAGGTCGCCGGCCAGGAGCATCTCACCGGGCCGGACGGCGCGCTGACGCGGCTGGTGCAGTCGGGCTCGCTCGGCAGCCTGATCTTCTGGGGCCCGCCCGGCACCGGCAAGACGACGGTGGCGCGGCTGCTGGCGGGGCAGGTCGATCTCGGCTTCGAGCAGATCAGCGCGATCTTCTCCGGCATCGCCGACCTCAAGAAAGTGTTCGAATCGGCGCGCGGGCGCCGCCTCGGCGGCAAGGGCACGCTGCTCTTCGTCGACGAGATCCACCGCTTCAACCGGGCCCAGCTCGACGCCTTCCTGCCCGTGATGGAGGACGGCACGATCACGCTGGTCGGCGCCACCACCGAAAACCCCTCCTTCGCGCTCAACGCCGCGCTGTTGTCGCGGGCGCGGGTGCTGACCTTCAAGTCGCTCGACGAGGGCGCGCTGCTCTTCCTGCTCGGCCGGGCGGAGCTGCTCGAGAACCGCGAGCTGCCGCTGACGCCGGAAGCCCGGCTGGCGCTGGCGCGCTTCGCCGATGGCGACGGGCGTGCCGTGCTGACGCTCGCCGAGGAATTGTGGCGCGCCGCCAAGCCGGGCGAGATCTTCGACGAGGCGGGTTTGAGCGAGGTGATCCAGCGCCGCGCGCCGATCTACGACAAGGCGCAGGACGGCCACTACAACCTGATCTCGGCCCTCCACAAGACGATCCGCGGCTCGGATCCGGATGCGGCGCTCTACTATTTCGCCCGCATGCTCGATGCCGGCGAGGACCCGCGCTTCCTGGCGCGGCGGCTGGTGCGGATGGCGGTCGAGGATATCGGGCTCGCCGATCCCCAGGCGCTGGTCCATGCCCGCGCCGCGGCCGAGACCTATGAGCAGCTTGGCTCGCCGGAAGGGGAACTGGCGCTCGCCAATGCGGTCATCTACCTCGCCACCGCGCCCAAATCGAACGCCGCCTACAAGGCCTACAAGGCCGCCCGCCGGGTCGCCGCCGAGCGCGGCTCGCTGATGCCGCCCAAGACGATCCTGAACGCGCCGACCAACTATTCCTATGATCACGACGCGCCCGACGCCTTCTCCGGCCAGGACTACTGGCCCGACGCGCTCGGCCGCCAGCGTTTCTACGACCCGCCGGAACGCGGCTTCGAGCGCGAGATCCGCAAGCGCCTGGAGTATTGGGAGAAGCTGCGGCTGGAGCGCGGGGAGGGCTGACGTTCCTCCAGTCCACGTTGATCGAAAACAAAGCCGTCCACCCGCACCGGCCTATCCTGACCCTCGCGGCCGCCTCCCGTCCGTGCCGGTGCCTCGCCCATGATCTCGCTCATCGCCCGTGTCCTCCTGATCGTCCCTTCGCTGATCGCGGGCTGGTTCGTGTCGGAGGACGATGTCGCCTATTGGGTCGTCGCCTTTGCGATCGGCCTGGTCTTCCTCCTGCTGACCATCGCCTTCGAGCTCTATGTGCATCCGCTGCTGCGGCGCGGGCGGGAGGGGTAGGGGCGGGTGCAAGCCAGCCTCAGCCCTCATCCCGAGGGGCGCTCGGAGAGCGCGTCTCGGGATGAGGGTCCAGCGGGTTCCGGAGCCTCCTGGAGCCTCCTTCGAGACGCCGCTTCGCGGCTCCTCAGGATGAGGGCTGGTGTCTCCGGGCGCTGAGACCCGGATTTCTCGCCCCTCAGAACGAGCGCTCGATGAAGAGCTGGGCCGAGAGCTGGCGGCCGCCCAGCGAGGCGGGAACGGCGCGGTTGGCGATGGCGACGCGGGACCAGGCGACCGAGCCCTCGATCCCGGCCTTGAGGCCGTCCACCGGCGTCCAGACCAGATTGGCGCTGGCGCGGTCGATCTTGAGCTTGCCGGTGGCCTGGTTGGCCAGCGGCAGGGTGAGCTGGTAGCGGCTGACATAGAGGTTGCTGGCGAGCTCGTCGGTCCATTCGCGGCGCGCGGCGAGCACGCCCGAGAAGCCGCGGCTGGAATCGGCGCTGGTCAGGACCTGGCTGACGATGGTCGCGTCGAGCGAGGAGCCGATATAGGCGGGGGCGTCGACCGCGCCGGCGAGCTGCGCCGTGATCTCGCCGGGCCGGCCGAGGATCGGCAGTTCGTAGGTCGCGCCGATGATGCCGGCGCGGCCGAGCTTGGGCACCGAGCCCGGCACGTCGCGCAGTGCGCCGGCCATGTGCAGCGTCAGCCCGCCCTGGGTGTAGGTCAGGCGTGCGACGCCGTCGGGCACGCGCCCCTTGACCACGGGGATGGTCGAGGTCGTCCCCAGCGTCGTGTCCTCTGCCGAGAGCGCCAGGTTCCAGCGCTCGGTCAGATCGCGCTCCCAGCCGATCAGCCCGACATTGCGGCCGGGCAGGCGGGCGCTGAAGGCGAACTCCTCGCCGGTCCAGAAGCTGAAGAACGTGCCGGTCAACCCGAAGGTCATCGTCCCGACCGTGACGGTGGCCTCGTCGACCGTCATGCTTTCGGGCTGGCCGGTGGCCGGCCGCAGCGACATCTCGAAGGCGGAGCCGATGCGCAGGCCCGAGGCGAGGTCATGGGCGGTCTCGATCCGCAGCGAGGTGCTGGTCGGCCAGGAATAGGTGGGCTTGGGCGCGGCGTCGCCGGCCTTGGGAATGCGGTAGCTGTCGAATTGCAGCCCGGCGGTGACGCTGCCGGAGACGGCGAGGCAGGTGCTCGAGCCCGGCAGGATCAGCCCCGGGACGTTGTCGTCATCGTCCCCGTCATCGTCGTCGTCATCATCATCGTCCGCGTCGTCATCGGTGTCGTCGTCGTCGTCCGCCGCGGCCGCCGCGCTCGCCTCCTCGGCGGCGGGGAAGAGCGGGGCGATGTCGGCCGGTTTGATGATGCAGCTGCGGGCGAATTGCGGGGCGCTGGCCGGGAGCGGGCGCGGCGCGGCCGCCTGCGCCGCCCCGAGAGCGACACAGGAGGCACCGAGCGCCAGCAGGAGCGCGCGTCCCACCCACGACAGGGCAGCGCCAGCCGTGTTGTCGGCCCCCGTCCGCATCTTGCCTCTGCGCCTCCCCCAGGCTCTTACGTCAGGCCGTTACGTCAAGCCCCTGCCGCTACACCTCTCAGCTTGGCGCTCCCGCGGCAAGGGGCCGATTTCGTTTGTGTGGGGGCGACGGGCTGGCTATTGCAGGGCGATGACCTCCACGCTCCTCGTCTTTGTCGGCGCCGGCCTCGGCGGCGTGCTGCGGCACGGCATCAACCTCGTCTCGCCGCGCTGGTTCGGCACCGGCTTTCCCGGCGGCACGATGCTGATCAACATCCTCGGCTCGGCGCTGATGGGGCTGATCGCCGGCTGGCTCGCCTTCAAGACCGAGGCCGGCTGGTCGCAGCATGCCAGGCTGTTCCTGACGACGGGCATCCTCGGCGGCTTCACCACCTTCTCCGCCTTCTCGCTCGACGCCGTGCTGCTCTGGGAGCGCGGCGAGACCGGGCTGGCAGTGGCCTATGTGCTCGGCTCCGTCATCCTCTCGCTGGCGGCCCTGCTCGCCGGCCTCGCACTCGTCCGGAGCCTGTCATGAGAACCGGTGGCAAGGGAACGGGCGGCAAGGGAACGGGAGCCGGCCCCCGGCGTGGCGGCCGTCCGCCAGCCGCGGGTGCTCCCCGTGGGCCTGGGGCCAAGGCCAAGCGCCCGAGCCATGACGCCCGCCGCTCGGCGCAGGCCTCGGCCCGCGCCCGGCCCGAGCGCGAGGAGGCCGAGGTCAACACCACGCCGACGCGCAACCCCAAGCCGCATCACCCTGCGCCGCGCGCGGCCGGGCCGCGGCCGCCTGCGGCCAAACCCGCGCCCAGGCCGGCCGGCAAGCCCGCCGCCACCCGCCGCGCGCCGGTGAGCGACACGCCGACCCGGGCCGAGGTGAAGGCGGAGACGGCGCAGGTGCTCGCGACCGGCGTGCAGCAGCTCGTCGTCACCGCCGACGAGAACGAGATGCGGATCGACCGCTTTCTCGAAAGCCGTTTCCCGCAGCTCTCGTTCAGCCACATCCAGCGCATCGTTCGGAAGGGCGAGTTGCGCGTCAACGGCAAGCGCGCCGACAGCAAGGACCGGCTGGAGGAGGGGCAGACGGTCCGGATCCCGCCGCTCAAGCTCGAGCCGCAGGAGAGCCGCCCGCGCTCGGCCAAGGCCGATGGCGACACGCTGGAGTTCCTGCGCTCGATCACGCTCTACGAGGACGAGGACGTCATGGTCCTCAACAAGCCGGCGGGGCTGGCCGTCCAGGGCGGCTCGGGCACGACACGCCATGTCGACCAGATGCTCGACGTGCTGACGGACAAGAGCGGGCAGAAGCCGCGCCTGGTCCACCGGCTCGACAAGGACACGGCCGGCTGCCTCGTCATCGCCAAGTCGCGCTTCGCGGCGGCGACGCTGGCCAAGACCTTCCGCTCGCGCTCGGCCCGCAAGGTCTACTGGGCGCTCGTGGCCGGCGTGCCGCGCGTGCGCCAGGGCCGGATCTCGACCTATCTCGCCCGCGAGGAGGCCTATGACGGCGACCAGCGCATGGCGGTGGCCAAGCATGGCGAGGACGGCGCGATGCATGCGGTGACCTACTATGCCGTGGTCGAGACCGCCGCGCAGAAGCTCGGCTGGCTCTCGCTCAAGCCGGTGACGGGGCGCACCCACCAGCTGCGCGCGCACGCCGCCCATATCGGCCACCCGATCGTGGGCGACCCGAAATATTTCAACATCCAGAACTGGGAGCTGCCCGGCGGCATCCAGAACAAGCTGCATCTGCTGGCGCGGCGCATCGTCGTGCCGCATCCGCGCGGCAAGGGCACGATCGACGTCAGCGCGCCGCTGCCGCCGCATATGCGCCAGTCCTGGAACCTGCTCGGCTTCGATGACGCGCCTTACGACCCGATCGTGGACGCGCCGGACGAGTGAGGTTCGTCAGGCTCGGGCTCGACCCGAGCATCTCCCGCTGGCGATACTCGGGTCTGCGCGGAGTTGATTGGGCCGATCGAAGCTCGGACCCTGCGGCTTCGCCCGAGAGGAGCGAAAGAGAACGATTGCGGAACAAAACGAAATGTGTTTTTGTTTTGTTCCCACCCCTCTGACGCTGGTGCTCCGATGATCCGTTGCGCTTTCCTGCTGGCTGGCCTCGTTCTCACCGCTTCCGTTTCCGGTCCTGCCCTGGCGCAGAGCCCGGGCCCCGTGCCGGCGCGCGTCGCCGCCGCCCCCGCCGACGAGCCGGTGCCGCGGGCCGAGCGCGCCAAGGCCCGCCAGGATTGCGTGGCCGAGCATGTCGCGCTCTCGGGCGACGATCTGCGCGCGGCGATGCGCGACTGCATCCAGGCGAAGTTCCCCGGCGTGCAGCTCTATGCGCGCGACGGCGTCACCCGCGACGGAAAGCCCACCGCGGTGGCGGCGCGGGCCGCCTGCAAGGCGGATGTCGATGCGCGCGGGCTGACCGGCTCGACGCGGACCGCCGCGCTCGTCGCCTGCTTCAACGAGAAGCGCCCGGACCTCGCCCAGCGCGCCGAATGCCGCAAGGATGCGCGCGGCAAGGGGCTCGACGGCGACGAGCTGCGCAAGGCGGTGGACAGCTGCGCGCGCGAGGCGCGCTCCTGAGCGGCCACCGCGGGGCAGGGCGGCGTCGCAGCCGGTGGATCGTGCCGGCGATCCGCGCTACAGCGCCGCCATGGACCTCATTCTCTTCGACCTCGACGGCACGCTGATCAACTCCGAGGCGATCCTGCTCGCCGCGCAGCACGAGACCTTCGCGCGGCATGGGCTCGCCCATCCCGGCCGCGAGGCGGGGCTCGGCGTCGTCGGGCTGACGCTCGACATCGCGCTGATGCGGCTCGGCGGGCTGCCCGCCCCCGATGCGGCGCTGGCGGCGACCTACAAGGAGGTCTTCGGGGCGATGCGGCTTCAGGCGCAGGCCGATGCCGCGCTCGACGAGCCGCTCTTCCCTGGGGTCTCCGAGACGCTGGCCGCGTTGGCGGGGATGCCGGGCGTCCAGCTCGGCATCGCCACCGGGAAATCCCGGCGCGGGGCCGACTACATCGTCGAGCGGCATGGCTGGCAGGGTCTGTTCGCCAGGATCCAGACCGCCGACGATGCGCCCTCCAAGCCGCATCCGGGCATGATCCTGCGGGCGATGCAGGAGACGGGTGCGCAGCCTTCGCGGACCGCGATGGTCGGCGACGCCTCCTTCGACATCGAGATGGCGGTGGCGGCCGGCGTCATCCCCGTCGCGGTCTCCTGGGGCTTCCAGCCGGTGGAGACACTGGTGGCGCTCGGTGCGCGGCATGTGCTCGCACGTTCGACCGATCTGCCGGGCGTGCTGGGGCTGCCGGAGGCCGTCGTGGTCGACGCGTCGGTGTGACCTGGAGCGTCATGCTCGGGCTTGTCCCGAGCCTCTCGGAAACCAGCGTTCTTCCGTGGCGAGATTCTCGGGTCTGCGCTTCGCTTCGCCCGAGAATGACGGCGCGATAGGGCCGTCAGTGCCGAATGCGCTGCCCCTAGTAACACCCTCGCAACCACATCCGCTCAGGGCCGTTTAACCTGAACACGCGTTCAGGTTTGCGCGTTAACCACCTGCTGGCGGCTGTCGATCCATGGTGTTCCTACAACAGGAACGGACCGGCAAAAAACAACGCCGGACAGGGGTCGAACAATGATGGGTCATGAGCTTCGCGAATTCGTCGACCGGGTGATGGATCGTCTGACGATCACTGACGAGGATGTCACTGTTCTTCAGCGTGACATCCTCGCGGACTGCATCCTGACCCGCGACGTCATCGATGTCCTCGTGGCGCTGGACCGGGCGGTGCCCCAGCGCTGCGAGGCCTTCGGCGACGTGCTCGTCGCGGTCGTCGTCGACTTCGCCGTCTGGCAGAACCGCCCGACCGGCGTGATCGACCGCGACAAGGCGCATTGGCTGGTGACGACGCTCTCGGCCGGCGAGGGGCCGACGGCCACCGCCCGCCGGATCGCCTTCGAGATCGTGCGCGAGGCCGAGCGCTGCGACGAGGCGCTGATCGGCTTCGCCCTCGACAAGGGCCATGCCAAGACGATGCCGGCCTGGCCCGAGCGCGTCCTGCTGGCGAGCTGAGCGGCCGGGCCTTCCCTCCGACCACCGACTTTCGCATCGGTGGACGGCGGCCACGCCCTCCCATACACCCGGACCCGGATCGTGGCGCCGAGCGGCGTCGCGGTCCGGGTTTCGCCATCGGGGCTGTGCGAAAAACCGGTAGCCGGTTTCCTGCGACATGCTCTAACTGGCGTGAGGGCAGGTCGCACGAGCCGAGCGGTTCGAGCCGGCATGCCCCGCTCGTCGACGGCCGGGGGAGGCGCCACGCATGTTCTCGAAGATCCTGATCGCGAACCGCGGCGAGATCGCCTGCCGGGTCATCAAGACGGCGCGGCGCATGGGCATCAAGACCGTCGCGGTCTATTCGGATGCGGACCGTGACGCGCTGCATGTCGAGATGGCCGACGAGGCGGTCCATATCGGTGCAGCCCCCGCCGCCCAGTCCTATCTCGTGATCGAGAAGATCATCGCCGCCTGCAAGCAGACCGGGGCGCAGGCCGTGCATCCCGGCTACGGTTTCCTGTCCGAGCGCGAGGCCTTCGCCCAGGCGCTCAAGGACAACGGCATCGTCTTCATCGGCCCCAATCCCGGCGCGATCGCGGCGATGGGCGACAAGATCGAATCCAAGAAGGCGGCGGCCGCGGCGAACGTCTCGACCGTGCCGGGCTTCCTCGGCATCATCGAGAGCCCCGAGCACGCCGTCACCATCGCCGATGAGATCGGCTATCCCGTGATGATCAAGGCCTCCGCCGGCGGCGGCGGCAAGGGCATGCGCATCGCCCATTCGGCCGGAGAGGTGGCGGAGGGCTTCGCCCGCGCCAAGTCGGAGGCCGCGTCCTCCTTCGGCGACGACCGCGTCTTCGTCGAGAAGTTCATCGTCGATCCCCGCCATATCGAGATCCAGGTGCTGGGCGACAAGCACGGCAACGTCATCTATCTCGGCGAGCGCGAATGCTCGATCCAGCGGCGCAACCAGAAGGTCGTCGAGGAGGCGCCGTCGCCGCTGCTCGACGAGGCGACGCGCCGCAAGATGGGCGAGCAGGCCGTCGCGCTGGCCAAGGCCGTGAACTACGATTCCGCCGGCACGGTCGAGTTCGTCGCCGGCCAGGACAAGTCCTTCTTCTTCCTCGAGATGAACACCCGCCTCCAGGTCGAGCATCCGGTGACCGAGATGATCACCGGGATCGACCTCGTCGAGGAGATGATCCGCGTCGCCTATGGTGAAAAGCTGCGGCTCACCCAGGCCGAGGTGAAGCTGAACGGCTGGGCGGTCGAGAGCCGCGTCTATGCCGAGGATCCGACGCGCAATTTCCTGCCCTCGACGGGGCGGCTCGTGACCTATCGCCCGCCGGTCGAGGGGCCCGACGGCGACGCGATCGTGCGCAACGACACCGGCGTCTTCGAGGGCGGCGAGATCTCGATCTACTACGACCCGATGATCGCCAAGCTCGTCACCCATGCGCCGACGCGCGAGGCGGCGATCGAGGCGCAGGGGCGCGCGCTCGACGCCTTCGCGATCGACGGTATCCGCCACAACATTCCCTTCGTCTCGGCGCTGATGCACCATCCGCGCTGGATCGCCGGCAATCTCTCGACCGGCTTCATCGCCGAGGAGTTTCCCGAAGGCTTCTCCCTGCCGGTGCCCGAGGGCGAGATCGCGCTGCGCCTGGCGGCGATCGCGATCGCATGCGACCACAAGCTCAACCAGCGCAAGCGCGCGGTCAGCGCGCAGATGGAGGGTTGGCGCCGCGTCGCCTTCGACCGGACCCGGGTCGTGCTGATCGGCGGAGAGCGCTTCGAGGGGGAGGTCGGCGAGCAGGGCGGGGCGGTCGTCATCGACTTCGGCGCCCGCAGCATCACCGTTTCGAGCGATTGGCGGCCGGGCCAGCCGGTCTGGACCGGCACCCTCGACGGCGTCGTCATTGCCGCGCAGATCCGCCCGATCGCGAACGGCTTCGCGCTCGGCCATGCCGGCGCCTATGCCGATGCGATCGTGCGCACGCCGCGCGAGGCGGAACTCGCCGCGCTGATGCCGGAGAAGGTCGCGGCCGACACCGGCAAGGTGCTGCTCTGCCCGATGCCGGGCGTGGTCAAGGCGATCTCGGTTGCGGTCGGCCAGGAGGTCAAGGCCGGCGAGGCGCTCTGCATGGTCGAGGCCATGAAGATGGAAAACGTGCTGCGCGCCGAGAAGGATGCGACCGTCGCCAAGATCCTGGCGAAGGAAGGCGATTCGCTGGCGGTCGACGCGGTGATCATGGAATTCGCCTGAGACGGGGCGGGCCAGGTCCTGATCTGCGCGGGTTCGTCTTGGTCGGGCTTGTCCCGACCATCCACGTCTTCTTCGATCGAGGGCGGTGTTTGAAGACGTGGATGCTCGCCACAAGGGCGAGCATGACGCGATTGTGGAGGTTCACATGCTGACGATCTGGGGGCGGATCAGCTCCATCAATGTCCAGAAGGTCGTCTGGGCGGCCGGCGAGGTCGGCCAGAGCTTCGAGCGCATCGATTGCGGCGGGCCGTTCGGCGGCCTGCGGGAGCCGATGTTCCTGGCGAAGAACCCCAATGCCCAGATCCCGGTGCTGGAAGACGGCGACGTCTGCATCTGGGAGTCCAACAGCATCGTGCGCTATCTCGCCGCCCGCTATGGCGCGGGCTGGATCTGGGAGGAGGACCCGGCGCGCCGGGCCGATGCCGATCGCTGGCTCGACTGGATGCAGTCCTCCCTGCAGCCGGCGCTGATGCCGGTGCTGTGGGGGCTGGTGCGCAAGGTGCCCGAATACACCGCTCCCGAAACGGTTGCGGCCGGCGTCGCCAAGGCCGAGGCGTTGATGGCGATCCTCGATCATCATCTGTCGGAGCGCAGCTTCCTCGGCGGCGAGCGCTTCGGCATGGCCGACATCGTCGTCGGCTGCGGGGCGCATCGCTGGCTGAACATGCCGGTCGAGCGCGTTGCGCGGCCGCATGTCGAGCGCTGGTATGCGACCATCGTCGCGCGCCCGGCGGCCGCCCCTGCGCTGCCGCTGCCGGTCGCATGAAGGTGACCGGCGGGTGGCTTGATCGCGGCGCGGTGGCTGGCACAATGGCCGCCATGCGCTCGATTTGTCTCGCCCTCGGCCTCACCCTCTGGGCTGCCGCGCCCGCCGCCGCCCAGACCAGCCCCACGCTGGCGGCCGACCGGGCCCAACTCGCTTCCTGCCTGCAGACCAATAGCGGGGCGGCGCCGTCCTGCATCGGCTCGATCGCGGTGGCCTGCGTGGTTGCGGCGGGGGCCAACCGCAGCGCGGCCGAGGCGGGCTGCGCGCGACGCGAGGAGGCGGTCTGGCGCGAGAAGCTGGTCCTGGCCGTGCAGCAGAGCGGGCGGCCGCTCGATGCCGGCCAGCGCAGCCGCCTCGTCGCGCTTCAGATGTCCTGGGAAGGCTATGTCGCGCAGAAATGCGCCTTCTATGCCGCGACCCAGCGCGAGGCCCTCCAGCCCGGTCGGCAGGCCGGCTGCGAGCTGCGCGAGGTGGCGGCCCGGGTGCTGGAACTGGAGCGCAGTTCCCGTCCGCAGACGCCGGCACGCCGCCCGTCCCAGCAGCCGCCGCAGATCATACGCTGAGCGGCGTTCACGCGCCGTCAGCTTTCGCCGGCTAGAAGCGCGTCAACGCCGCAGCCCGAAGGCCGCCCATGTTCTTCGTTTTCTCCAAGGTGGTCTGGTTCGTCCTGTCGCCGGTGAACCTCGCCATCCTGCTGGCGCTGCTGGCGGCACTGCTCGCCTTCACGCGCTGGGCGCGGGCGGCGCGCTGGCTCGGCGTGGCGTCGCTGTGCTTTCTGGCGCTGATGGCCTTCAGCCCGCTGCCGCGGCTGGTGATGTGGCCGCTGGAGAACCGCTTTCCGCAGCAGCCGGCCGAGAAGGGGCCCGTCACCGGGACCATCATCCTGGGCGGGGCGATCGGCGTCGCCCGCGGCGACGTGGTGCTGACCAGCGCCGCCGCGCGGATGACCAAGGCGGTCGAGCTCGCCCGCCTGCACCCGCAGGCGAAGATCGTCTTCACCGGCGGCGCCGCCAATCTGATCTCGCCGGTGACCAAGACCGAATCGGACGGCGCGAGCGTGCTGTTCGAGGGGCTCGGCCTGCCGCGCGAGCGAATCCTGCTCGAGGACAAGTCCCGCAACACCCGCGAGAATGCGCTCTTCACCAAGCAGCTGGTCGATCCCAAGCCCGGCGAACGCTGGCTGCTGGTGACCTCGGCCTGGCACATGCCGCGCTCGATGGGCGTGTTCCGGAAGGCGGGCTTCGCGGTCGAGGCCTTCCCGGTCGACTACCTGACCGAGGAGAAGGCGTCCGAGTTCGTGCGCCTCTCGGGGCGCGCGCCACGCGGGCTGATGATCGCCGATGACGGCTTCAAGGAATGGGTCGGGCTCGTGGCCTATCGCCTGGCCGGCTATACCGAGCAGCCTCAGCCTGTAGACGCCGCGGAAATCATCCGGGTCGACGGGGCGGCCCTTGCGGGTGATGACGACCTTTCCCTCCTTCATCAGCCGGACCGCGGTGCGGCGGATCGGCTGCATCAGCGGGCCCCAGCCGTCGGGATGGTCGCCACCGAGCGCGCGCGCGGCTTCCGAGGGGCAGATCGTGCGGCCTTCGCCGCGCTGCGCCGTCAGCGCCAGGATCGCGGCTTCCAGCTCGCTCTCGTCGGGTTTCGTCATGGCTCGGACTTCTTCAGGGCTCGGACTTGGCCTGCGTCGTGTCGGGATAGCGGAAGACGCGGGCGGCATCGGAGGCGAACTGGCGCCGGTACATCGCGATCAGCACGGCGCCGGTGAAGAGGATGAAGGTCGTCGGACCCAGGAACCAGCCCATATAGGCGAGCGCGAAGAAGAAGGCGCGCTGGCCGCGGTTGAAGTGGCGCCCGCCGGCGACGTTCATCTCGATCGCCTCGTGGACGGCGCGCTGCGCATCCGCCGGATCATGGTTCTTGGCCGGGGGGAGCGAGCCCAGCAGGATGACGCAGTAGTTGAACAGCCGGTAGCTCCAGGCGAATTTGAAGAAGGCGTAGCCGAAGATCAGGGCGAGTCCGATCACCTTCAGCTCCCAGACGGCCCGCGTCGGCACGGTGCCGAAGGGCAGGTCCGAGAACAGGGCGACGACGCGGTCGGTCGATTGCAGCAGCGTCAGCGTGCCGCCGATGGCGATCAGCGAGGTCGAGGCGAAGAAGGCCGTGCCGTTCTGCAGGCCGTTCATGATCTGCGTGTCGACGATCCGGTTGTCGCGCCCCATCGATTCGCGAATCCAGCGGGCGCGGCGCAGGTTCATCCGCATGTTCAGGCTCTTGCCGGCATGCGGGCCCATCTCCACGGCGAAATGGTAGCCGATCCAGGCCGCCGCGAAGAAGGCGGCGCCGATGATGTCGAGCGTTCCGAATCCGATCATTCTTATCTCCGGCGCGCACAGTGCGGCGCGGGCGCGGGCGCGGCAAGGCGCGATTGACGCAGGCTGCGGCAATGGCCACGGTGCCGCCCGTTCGAGAGGGAGGCCGGCCGTGCCGCAGACCATCACCAAGGGCTACAAGGCGTTGCTGGCGGAAGCCGAGGCCGTCGTCGAGACGCTGAGCGTCGAGCAGGCGCAGGCGCTGCTGGGGCGCGACGACGTCGTCTTCGTCGATCTGCGCGATCCGCGCGAGCTGGAGCGGGAAGGGCGGATGCCCGAGGCCTTCCACTGCCCGCGCGGCATGCTCGAGTTCTGGATCGATCCCGAGAGCCCCTACGCCAAGCCGGTCTTCCAGCAGGACAAGCGCTTCGTCTTCTTCTGCGCCGGCGGCTGGCGCTCGGCGCTGGCGGCGCAGGCAGCCCAGGAGATGGGGCTGAAGCCCGTGGCGCACATGGCCGGCGGCTTCGGCGCCTGGAAGAAGGCCGGCGCGCCCTTTGATGCGGCCGAGCCCCGCGATCCGGCGTCGAAGGCGACCGCGTGAGCCCGGTCAACGTCGTCGTCATCCTGCTGGTCGTCGCCTTCCTGTTCCGCAAGCCGCTGGGCCGTCTGTTGAACCGCCAGTTTCCCGACCGGGCGAAGCGTCACCGCATCGTCGGCACCATCATTCTGGGCTTTGCGCTGGTGATCGCGGTCAGGCTCGTGGCGCTGTTCTGGAAGTAGGGCTGGGCTCTATTTCGGCGCCAGCGCGCGCGGCCTGACCCCTGCGACCGGGCCGGGCGGCAGCTCGCTGGCATCCTGAGCCATCGTCTTCAGATCCAGAGTCGGCTTGCTCAGAAAGCGATTCAAGCCGGCTACATAACTCTCTGGCAAGGCCCAGTGTTTCGCCGCGGCGATGACGGTTTCCATATAGCCGGGCTTGGGCCGGCCGGGATCGCCCGAGCGGCCGATATAGACGAGCGCGCGCTTGGCGCCGCCGGGTACGATCACCGGCTGGCTGATCTTGACGTAGAGCCCGCTGGCGAGGTCCTCGAACTTGTCGAGCGTGCGGATGTCGCCGAGCGCGCAATCCCAGAGCACGCCATGGACCTCCTCGCGCGGGTCGCGAACGACGGAGGCGTAGCCGTCGGTGGTGACGAGGAAGCGGTGACGCGGCAGGCGCGCGAGCCCGAGCGGCTTCGAGCGCGGGCAGCGCTGCGCCATGCCGGCGGGGTCCATGTTGAGGCCGTAGGCGAAGTAGAGGGGCATTCAGACGCGCTCCGGAACCGCGACGCGAAACCCTCTCCTGTAAGGAGAGGGCAGGGTGAGGTGTAGGCCGTAGGACGAGTTGGGCGCGGGTCTGGCCGCGGTGAGGTCACGGCAGCAGTGATCAGGGGCCGACACCTCACCCCTGCCCCTCTCCTTACAGGAGAGGGGTTCCCCGCGCTTTTCGCCCTGCCTCACAGCGTCCGACTCTACTTCGTCTTCTGGAACAGCTCCCGCCCGATCAGCATGCGCCGGATTTCGCTGGTGCCGGCGCCGATCTCGTAGAGCTTGGCGTCGCGCAGCAGGCGCCCGGTCGGATAGTCGTTGATGTAGCCGTTGCCGCCGAGCAGCTGGATCGCGTCGAGCGCGATCTGGGTCGCCTTCTCGGCCGCAATCAGGATCGCGCCAGCGGCGTCCTCGCGGGTGGTCTCGCCGCGGTCGCAGGCCTTGGCGACGGCATACACATAGGCCTTGCAGGCGTTCATCATCACATACATGTCGGCGATCTTGCCCTGGACGAGCTGGAACTCGCCGATGGCCTGGCCGAACTGCTTTCGCTCATGGACATAGGGCATGACCACGTCGAGCGCCGCCTGCATGATGCCGAGGGGGCCCGCCGCCAGCACGACGCGCTCATAGTCGAGGCCCGACATCAGCACGTTGACGCCGCGCCCGACCGCGCCCAGCACGTTCTCCTCCGGAACCTCGCACTCCTGGAAGACGAGTTCGCAGGTGTCGGAACCGCGCATGCCGAGCTTGTCGAGCTTCTGGTGGGTCGAGAAGCCCTTCATGCCCTTCTCGATCAGGAAGGCGGTGATGCCCTTCGAGCCGGCCTCGGGATCGGTCTTGGCATAGACCACCAGCGTTTCGGCGATCGGGCCGTTGGTGATCCACATCTTGTTGCCGGTGAGGACGTAGCGGTCGCCGGTCTTCACCGCCTTCGTCTTCATCGAGACGACGTCGGAGCCCGCTCGCCCGAGATCAGCTTGGGCAGGTACTTCGCCTTCTGGGCGGCGTTGCCGTTGCGGGCGATCTGGTTGACGCAGAGGTTCGAGTGGGCGCCGTAGGAGAGGCCGACCGAAGCCGAGGCGCGGGAGACCTCCTCGATCGCCACGACATGCTCGAGATAGCCCAGCCCCGCGCCGCCATCCTCCTCCTTGACCGTGATGCCGTGCAGGCCGAGCGCGCCCATCTGCGGCCAGAGATCGCGCGGGAACTGGTTCGTCGCGTCGATCTCCTGGGCGCGCGGCGCGATCTTCTCCTGCGCGAAGGCATGGACGGTGTCGCGGATCGCGTCGGCGGTCTCGCCGAGGTCGAAATTGAAGGGGCGGGGCGCGTTGGCGAGCATGGTGGACCTCCCGAGGGGCCGGCGCGGCGTGGGCGTCCGGCATTTCTCCGACTTATAGCGCGGCTGGCGCCCAAGTCAGCGCGCGGGCGCGCGCAGCGGGTTGGGCATCGGTGCGGAAGGGCTGCGGACGCCGCCCCTCACCCGCCGATCACCCCGCGACGGCGCAGCATCACGAGCGTCAGCAGCGCGGCGCTGAGGCAGGTCAGCGCGACGAAGAGCGCGCCGAGATCGTGCTCCATCCAGGGCAGGCCCTTCACATTGATGCCGAACAGGCCGGTGATGAAGGTCGCCGGCATGAACAGCGCCGTCAGGATCGAGAGGACGTAGAGCTGGCGGTTGGTCTGGCTCGCCGTGCGCGCCGACATTTCGTCCTGGAGCAGGCGGGCGCGGTCCTGCACCGACTGGACGTCGTGATGCAGGCCGTCGATGCGCTGAAGCAGGCGCGCCGCGGCGGCCTTCACCTCGTCGGGCGATTTGCGCCCCGAATTGGTCTCCGAGAAGCGGCGAAACAGCAGGTGGAGCCCGCCGAGCTGGCGATGCAGCCTGACCGCCATGCGCCTGACCGCACCGACGCGGGCGGGGGCGTCGTCGAAGCTGTCGGCGAGCACCTGGTCCTCGACATCATCGGTCTCGTCCATCAGCCGCACGACCGCCCGGGCGACGTCGTCGATGATGTATTCGATGATCAGCTCGAAGAGCAGGACCGGGCTCTCCACCGTCTCGCCGCGGCTGAGCGCATCGGCGGCGAGGCGGATCGATTGCAGGGCCTCGCGCCGGCCGGTCAGCAGCAGGCGCTCGCCGACGATCCAGTAGAGCGGCCCGACCATGTCGGAATCGGCGGCGACGTCGCGGACGAGGTCGTGCGAGACGCCCCAGACCAGGCCGGAGGAGTGGTCCAGCCGCTGATGACTCTCGGGCGAGACGAACATGTCCTCGGCCGCCGCCGGCAGCCAGGGCTGCTGGGTGATCCAGTCCTTGGCGCGGCTGTGGACGAGATCGAGATGGATCCAGACGAAGCCGGTGTCCGGGGTGACCTCGGGGACCGTGGTCCGCTCGATCAGGGTCGGGACGCCCTCGGGATCGAAGCGGTAGGCCCAGATGATGCCGAGGCTGGACTGGGCGTCGGATCGGGTGGCGTTGAGGCTCATCATCGAAGCGGGACATCGTGTGCGAGGGGCAGGACGAGGCCTGCGCCCGCTCGATGACGCTTCGATGACGGTGCGACGAGGGCCAGCCCGATCAGTCGGCGCTGGCGGTGTGCTGCGGGATGCGGGCGGGAGGTGGCCGCAGCGGCGTACCGCCGGCGGCCTGCGGGGTGCGCGCGCCGGCCGCGGTCGCGGGCGGCTTCCCGCCGGCGACCTTCGGCTCGCCGCTGCGCCAGCGCCGGGTCCCGATGTCGAAGCGGCCTTCGCGCCAGGCGGCGAATTCGCGCTCGCTGCCGAAGAAGGCGTTGCGGTCGACGTCGCCGGTGATGCCGGGGACGCGGCCGGTGGTGGTGAACTGCCAGAACTCCCACTTCTCGCGCTTGTAGCGATGCTTCAGCGGGGCGGCGGTCGAGCGCAGCCAGTAGGGATAGTCGTTGAACTCGCCTTCGAGGATGTCCTCGTGGAAGTTGATGTCGGTGTAGATGATCGGCTTCTTGCCGGTGTGCTCCTGCAGGGCGGCGAGCATGATTCGCATCTTCTCGAGCACCTGCGTGCGCGAGACCTTGCGGTTGCACTGTGAGCCGTGCTGCCACTCGACGTCGAGGACGGGGGGCAGGGCGTCGGGATCGCGCGGGATATGGCGCTTGAACCAGCGCACCTGCTCGTGCGCCGGGCGGCACCACCAGACGAAGTGATAGGCGCCGCGCGCGATGCCGGCCCGCTTGGCGCCGGCCCAGTTCTGCCGGAAGTTCGGATCGAGATGGTCGCCGCCTTCGGTCGCCTTCATGAAGACGAAGCGGGTGCCGGCGTCCTTGACCTTCTCCCAGTCGATCTCGCCCTGCCAGCGCGACACGTCGATGCCCTGGATCGCCTGGCGGCGGGCATCGCGTACGCCGTGATGCGGCGAGGAATCGCTCTTCTTGGGATAGAGCGCCTCGGCGGGGCCGGTGAGGACGGCGAGCAGGCCGGCAAGGACGGCCGGGAGGGCCACCCGCTTCCACATCGTCGATCGCACCGGCATCTCCTTCTCCTGACCTGCCTTCCGAGATGGCGAGGCCGTGGTTAAGGGCCGGTTAGAATTGGATCGAATGCGCCGCGCTTGTTTCAGCTTTGGTTAACCGGCGCGGGCGCCGAGGGGTCACTCGTCGTCGGCGACCGCGTCGGCTGCCGGCGCGAAGGCCGACGAGACGGGGGCGGCGCTGCCGGGGATCGCGGCGATGGTGGGCGAGGGGGCCGCCGGCCGTTCGGGCCCAGGGCTCGGCTGCGGCGGGACCGGCCGCTGCCGCTTCCACTGGCGCGTGCCGATGTCGAACTCGCCGGTGCGCCAGCCGATGAACTCGCCCTCGTTGCCGAAGAAGGCGTTGCGGTCGACGTCGCCCTTGATGCCGGGCACGCGGCCCGTCGTGGTGAACTGCCAGAACTCCCAGGGCCGGTTGGCGTAGCGCGTCTCGGGCAGGCCGGCGGTCGAGCGGATCCAGTAGGGGTAGTCGTTGAACTCGCCCTCGAGCACGTCCTTGTGGAAGGTGATGTCGGTGTAGATGACCGGCTTCTTGCCGGTGAGCTGCTCCAGCTCGGTCAGCATCAGCCGGATCTTCTCCAGCGCGAGGTCGCGCGCGATCTTCTTCGGGCAGCTTCTCGAATGCCCGTTCCACTCGACGTCGAGCACCGGCGGCAGCGCGTCGGGATCGTTGGGGATGTGCTGCTTGAACCAGAGCGCCTGCTCATGGGCCGGGCGGCACCAGTAGACGAAATGGTAGGCGCCACGGGGAATGCCGGCGCGCCGCGCGCCCTCCCAGTTGCGCTGGAAGGCGGGGTCGAGGTGATCGCCGCCTTCGGTCGCCTTCATGAAGACGAAGCGGGTTCCGGCGCCCTTCACGGCGGTCCAGTCGATCTCGCCCTGCCAGCGCGAGATGTCGATGCCCTGGATCGGGTAGCGAAGGGCTTCCGCCACGCCCGGATGCGGGCGCGCATCGCCCTTGGCCGGGTAGTGGCCCTCCATGGCGACGCAGCCGCCGAGCACGACCAGCGCGGCGGCTGCGAGAAGGGTTGCGGGCTTGAATGGGGTCATGCGGCGAGGAGTCATGTGCCGCAAGATTGAGGAGAAAGCTTGACGGGCCGTTTACGCTGACGCGATCCGTCCGTTTCAGGCCTGGGCGAGCCAGATCGCCGCGACGCCGAGGAACGAGAAGAAGCCGACCACGTCGGTCACCGTGGTGACGAAGGTGCCCGAGGCGACGGCGGGGTCGATCCCGAAGCGGTCGAGCAGCACGGGGATCAGCACCCCGGCCATGGCTGCCGCCAGCAGGTTGACCACCATGGCGATGGCGATGACGACGCCCAGCCCCTGGCTGCCGAACCAGAGCGCGGCGACGAGGCCGGTGATCAGCGCGAAGCCGACGCCGTTGATCAGCCCCACGATCATCTCGCGGGTGAAGAAGCGGCGCAGGTTCCAGCCGCCGAGCTCCTGCGTCGCCAGGGCCCGCACCGCCACCGTCATGGTCTGGGTCGCGGCATTGCCGCCCTGGCTCGCCACCACCGGCGCCAGGATCGCCAGCGCCACGACCTGGGAGAGCTGCGCCTCGAACAGGCTCATCACCGCCGCCGCCAGAAAGGAGGTGAAGAGGTTGACGAAGAGCCAGCTGAAGCGGCTGCGCGCGATCTGGCGCACCGGGTCGGAGAGTTCCTCGTCGGCGTTGACGCCGCCGAGCTGCTTGACGTCGTCGTCGGCCGCCTCCTCGATCACGTCGACGATGTCGTCGACGGTGATGACGCCGACCAGCCGCGAGGCCTCGTCGATGACCGGGACGGCGATCAGGTTGTAGCGCTGGAACAGGCGGGCGACGTCCTCGATGTCGTCGGTCGCCTTCACAGCCCGGCTGTCCTCCTCGACCAGGGTGGCGATCTCGACCGGGCGCCGCGTCCGCAGCAGCCGGTCGAGCGGCACCGAGCCGACGAAGTGATGCGCGGGGTCTGCCACGAGGATCTCGAAGAAGCGCTCGGGCAGGTCCTCGGTCTGGCGCAGATGGTCGATCGTCTGGCCGACCGTCCAGAAGGCGGGAACGGCGAGGATCTCGCTCTGCATGCGCCGGCCGGCGCTGCCCTCGGGATAATCGAGGCCCTGCTGCAGGACGATGCGCTCGGCCGGCGTCAGCCGGTCGAGCACGTCCTGCTTGTCGGCCTCGTCGAGGTCCTCGAGGATGTAGACCGCGTCGTCGGTGTCGAGGTCGCGCACGCCTTCGGCGACCGTCTCGGCCGAGAGCGTCTCGAGGATTTCCTCGCGGACCGAATCGTCGACCTCGGTCAGCGCCGTGAAGTCGAAGTCGCGGCCGAGCAGCGAGATCAGCCGCGTCCGCTCCTCGGCGTCGAGCGCCTCGAGCAGCGCGCCGAGATCGGCCTCGTGCATGTCGGCGACGACGGCGCGCAGCGTCGCCAGGTCGGAGAGCTGCAGCGCCTGCGAGACCTGCTCGACCAGGCGGGAATCGATCGCGCCGTCCTCGTCGCGGATCGGGCGCTCGGACGATTCGACGGCAGCGTTCTCGGTGTCCGTCATGGGCCGCTCCGTGCTGCGAGAAACAGGTTCGGCCCAACCGGATCCGGCGCGGCGCCTGCCGCCCTTGTGTCAGCGGCCCGGCGTCGTTGCAATGCAACACGGCGCGATTGCGGCGAAAAGGGCGAGCAGGTCCCGAAACGCGAACGGCGATCCTTTCGGATCGCCGTTCGCCGGGCCTGGGCCCCAATCTGGTGCGGTCAAGAGGACTCGAACCTCCACGGGTCTCCCCGCTACCACCTCAAGGTAGTGCGTCTACCAATTCCGCCATGACCGCGGCGTCGAAGCGTCCCGCCGTGGCGGTGAACTCCGGAGCGGCGCGGGTCTAGCAAATCGAATCCGTCGCCACAAGGGCCATGCGCAGGAAAAGCAGGGGCGTGTGCCGTCGCTCCCGGTTTCAGTGGCAGCACCAGGCCTCGCGCCGGGGGCGCCAGGCTATCCCTGCCGCGAGAAGCGTTCGAGCGCGGTGAGGTCGTTGATCACGATCAGCTTGAAGTCCGTCGTGATCCAGCCCGCCTTCACGAATTTCGCCAGCGCCCTGTTGACGCGGTCGCGCGAGGAATTGCTCATCAAGCCGATGTCAGCCTGCGACAGTCGCACGGGCCAGGGCTGCTGATCCGCCTCGTCTGGCTCCCGTTTCGCAATGCGGGCCAGGACAGCGGCGATCCGTTTTTCTCCCGATCTGATGAGGAGATCGCCGACGACCCGAACCGCCGACATCATGAACGTCATGTCGTGCAGGGCTGCCAGACTCCTGAAGAACTCCGGCCTTCCGGTCCCGATCGCGGTCAGTTCGCGGAGCGGCAGGTGGAGGAGGTGGCTTTTCTCCAACGCTTTGAACGTCATCTTGCGGCGCCCACCGACTGACAGAACGGGTCCGTATCCGAACCAGGTGCCGCGCCGCATGACATGGCAAAGCGCAAGATCCTGGCCACCCGACGGCACGAGGATGCCGACGCCGCCATCGACGACGCCATACATGCCACCAGGCTCGTCGCCGGCATGAAAGGTGAATTGATCGGCCTCGTAGCTGCGCAGCCGTGAACCGGCGAGGACCGCATCGCGCAGCCAGGCCGGCTGAGCCGCCAACCAGCCGGTCCTGCCGACCAGGGCCTTGGCCGCTGTCTCGTTCATCGCGACACATCCTCCACGACGAAGCCGAGTTCGGAAATATCCGAACAGGCTGTGGTGTTTTGGACAGTTTAATCCGACGGATCGAGCATACTCAATGAAGGGACAAGCATATTGACGTCACAGCCGATGCTGCGTTGCAGCAAATTGGCGTGATGACGCAGCGTTCCGTGTTCGTGTCGATGCCGGTGTCCATTTCGAGCCTGTCCGGCATGACGAAGAGGAGGGTCGGTTCATGACGGTTTTGTTGTCCCGCCGGGCGCTGCTGCTGGGGTCCGCCGCCCTCTTTGCCGTCCCGGTCGCAGGGGCTCATCGTGCCCTGGCGCAGACGGTCGCTCCGGCCGACCGGATCTGGTCGGGTGGGCCGATCCTGACGCTGAACGATGCCGCGATGCGCGCCGAAGCGGTGGCCGAGCGTGGGGGGCGCATCGTCGCCGTCGGCAGCAGCGCGGACGTGATGCGGCTGCGCGGCCCGCAGACACAGGTGATCGACCTCGCCGGCAGGGCCATGATCCCGGGCTTCATCGACCCGCACGGCCATATCGTGATGGGCGGCCTGCAGGCTCTGTCGGCGAACCTGCTGGCACCTCCGGATGGCGACGTGACAGACATCGCGTCGCTGCAAAAGGTGCTTCGGGAGTGGATCGCTGCCAATCAGGATGCTGTGCGCCGCGCCAACCTGATCGTTGGTTTTGGCTACGACAACTCGCAGCTGAAGGAGCTGAGGCACCCGACGCGCGATGACCTCGATCAGGTCTCCCGAGACATTCCGATCGTCCTGATCCATCAGTCGTGCCATCTCGGTGCGCTGAACTCCAAGGCGCTGGAGATCGCGGGGTTCACGGCTTCGACCCCCGATCCGGCGGGAGGTGTCATCCGCCGAAAGCCCGGCAGTCGGGAGCCGGACGGCGTGCTCGAGGAGACGGCGCTCATCGCCGGCGCTCTCAAGGTCGTCGCCAGCGTCGGTGCCGCCGGCATCAGGAGCTTTGCGAAGTCCGGCGCGGAGCTTTGGGCCCGCTTCGGATACACCACCGCTCAGGAAGGGCGCGCAACGCCGCAGATCGCCGAAGTCATCAAGGCCGTCGCTGCAGAAGGTGGCTTCAAGAACGATATCGCGGTGTTCGTCGATGTGCAGTCCGATCGGGACTACATCATCAAGAACCTGAGCCGGACCTATACCAATCGCGCGCGCCTGGCTGGTGGAAAACTCTCCACCGATGGCTCGCCGCAAGGCTTCACCGCGTTCCGCGACCGGCCCTACTATGCCCCTGTCGGCGACTATCCGCCGGGCTACCTGGGCTATCCCACGGTCAAGCTGGAAGAGGTCATCAGGCTCGTCGACTGGTCATTCCAGAACAATGTGCCCCTGCTCAATCACTGCAATGGCGAGGGAGCGTCGGATTACTACATCACGGCCCTCAAGGAGGCGGTCAAGAAACATGGCCGCGCCAACCGCCGGGCCGTGCTGATCCATGGTCAGTTCCTGCGGGAAGACCAGGTCGACGCCTACAAGGATCTGGACGTCATCCCGTCGCTCTTCCCGATGCACACGTTCTATTGGGGCGATTGGCACCGCGACCAGACGGTCGGTCCGCAGCTCGCCGAGAATATTTCCCCAACGGGATGGGTGCGCCAGCGCGGCATGATTTTCACATCCCACCATGATGCGCCCGTCGCCCTGCCCGATTCGATGCGCGTGCTCGACGCCACCGTCACGCGCCGGACTCGAACCGGCGACATCCTGGGGCCCAATCAGCGGGTCGACGTCATCACCGCGCTGAAGGCCATGACGATCTGGCCGGCCTATCAACACTTCGAGGAGAGCGAGAAAGGAACCATCGAAGTCGGCAAGCTCGCCGATCTGGTCATCCTGTCGGCCGATCCGACAGCCGTGAACCCGGACACGATCGACCAGATCAAGGTCACCGAGACGATCAAGGAAGGTGTGACGATCTTCGCATTGACGGCGGCTGAGCAGCGGCGCGGCGACCTGATGCTGCCGCGGGACGACCGCGACAACACATTCAGGCGCTTCATCAACCATGCCAGTGCCTATCGCGATGTGGTCAGGTCAAAATCACCCTTCGCGAAGATGAGCCCCGGTCTCTACAAGGCCATCGCCGCCGCTCCCCACGACCACAACTGCATCAGCCGCCTCCTGGACGAGGTCGTGGCGGAAGCGCTGCTGTAATCGACCTGTCTCACGGCACCCGGCGGGACCGTCCTGAACGCGTGGGGGGCACGCATTGAGTTCGGAACGGCTGCAGTTCGGAGCGTCACTTGATGCTCATGCAGCCCTCTCGCGCGCAAGACGATGGTTCGCGGCCCCGCTGATCGGGAAGGTCGGATGAAGACACTCTTGGTTGTCACCGCAGTGCTCGTCACGGCAACGACCCAAGCGCAGGTTCCGCCGGCTCCGGCTGCCGAGCCCTATTCCCTTGCGACCACCCCGACGCTGCTGCGGTTTCCCGGCAGCCCGTTCGAAGCGCTGCGCAGCCGCGGGCTCAGCATCGAGGGCAGCGTCACGAGCGTCTATCAGGGCGCGGTCTCGGGCAGCGGCGACAAGGACTGGCGCTTTGGCGGCAAGGGTGACCTGCTCGTCACGCTGGACGGCGAAAAGGCGGGGCTCTGGCCCGGATTCTTCATCAACTTCCATCAGGAATGGAATTTCGGCCGGGATGCGAACACCACGGGCGCGGGCCTGCTGCTGCCCGTCAACACGGCGACCGGCCTGCCGCGCCTGGGTGGCTACGAGCAGGACACCTCGATCACCGTCACGCAGCGCTTCGGTGACGCCGTGTCGCTCAGCATCGGCAAGTTCAACATGCTCGACGTCGCCGCGCGGACACCTCTGGCGGGAGGCGGCGGGCTGGAGACCTTCTCGCATCTCGGTATCGCGGCACCCGTCAGCGGCGTGACCCCGGCCTATCTGGTCGGTGCGATCGCGTCGCTCAAGACATCGCCGGCGACCTTCACGCTGATGGTCTACGATCCGCGCAATGCTCAGGATCCGGAGGTCGTCAGGCGGCCCTTCAGGCAGGGCACCACCGCCAGCCTGTCGGTGACCATCCCAACCTCGTTCGGGAGCCTGCCGGGCTTCTATGGCGTGCGCGGCGCCTACAGCAACAAGGAAGGCCTCGATCTCGGCAGCCTGACGGGCCTCGCGCTGCCGCCGGAGAGCCGCACCGTGCTGCAGAAGCGCGGCTATTACTATGGCTCCTTCAGCTTCCAGCAATATCTCCAGGCCTCGCCCCGGCGGCATGGAAACGGATGGGGTGTCTTTGCGGATATCGGGCTCTCCGACGGCAATCCCAACGCGATTCGCTGGCATGTGGTGGCCGGAATCGGAGGGACGGGCGTCTTCGACCGCGACCTCGACCGCTGGGGCATCGCCTATTTCCGCTACGGGCTGAGTTCCGAGCTCAAGGACGGGCTTGCCCGCCTGGGCGTTCCGCGCCGGGACGAGCAGGGCGTCGAAGCCTTCTACAATCTCGCGCTGACGCCCTGGCTGCGGGTGACGGCCAATCTGCAATGGATCGATCCGACCAACCCGGAACGAAACGACGCGGTTTTCGCGGGTCTGCGCACACAGGTGAGGTTCTGATGGCGGTTGTGAAGCGTGTTCAGGCCGTCCCGGCGTCTCAGGCATCGTTCGCGCGCATCCTGGTCGGCCTCGGCCTGTCGGTGCTCGCCGGGAGCGGCGCCCTGGCGCAATCCGCAGAGGATGACCTGGCAAAAAAGCTGGCAAACCCGGTGGCGAGCCTGATCAGCGTCCCCTTCCAGTGGAACTACGATGGGCGCATCGGGCCGCTCGACAAGGGCAGCCGGCAGACCCTGAACATCCAGCCGGTGATCCCGATTCCGCTCAATGCCGACTGGAACCTGATTTCACGCACGATCGTGCCGCTGATCCGGCAGACCGACATCTTCCCGGGAGCGGGATCGCAAGCGGGTGTCGGCGACATCGTCCAGAGCCTGTTTCTCTCGCCCGCGGCGCCGACGGGCGGCATCATCTGGGGCGTCGGCCCGATTGTCCTCGTGCCGACCGGTTCGGAGCGCCTTCTCTCCGGCCGACAATGGGCGGCCGGACCCACGGCGGTGGCGCTGAGCCAGTCGGGCCCTTGGACGATCGGGATGCTCGGCAATCATCTGTGGTCGTTTGCCGAAACGCGTTTCGATGCGCGCCGGATCAGCGCGACCTTCCTCAACCCGTTCGTCACCTACAACGCCGCAGGAGGCTGGTCTTTCACGCTCCAGACCGAGACGACCTATGATTGGGTCAACCGAACCTGGACGGTACCGGTGACGGCGTCGGTCGCCAAGCTAACCAGGATCGGAGCCCAGCCGGTCAGCTTCAATCTCGGCTTGCGCTATTACGCGTCCAGCCCAGCCGGCGCAGCCAAGGGCCTCATGAGGGTCGGCGACTCCCTGTCAGCTCTTCGCGATGATGCCGACGATCACCATGTCCAGGTCGTCTGCAGAATGCGGGCGAGCGGCACCGCCGGGGTTTCGCCGAAAATCACGATGGGGCTGTTCGTGCGGACCCGTGCCGCCTGTCTCAGCGAGCACGGCGGCGCGGCGATCAGGCCGCCGCCACGGTCTGGAGCGTGTAGACCGTCGGGCGCTTCAGCATCTGGGTGATCTCGACGGAAATCTTCTGGCCGCTGACCACGACGATGCCCTTGGCGAAGGGGTGGTTGTTGGCGAGGATCTGGACCTCGTCGGTCTCGCTGGCGTTGAGCTCGATGATGGCGCCGCGGCCCATGCGCAGCAGCTTGTAGATCGGCATCCGCGCGGAACCCAGCACGACCGTCAGTTCGACGGGGACGAGATCGAGATCGGCCTTCAAGTCGTGCCTCCGGAACCCTACTTCAGAATACGAACAACCAAACTTGCCTGTTGCTCCGGCAGGGAGCATGAGGCTCGCCGCCGCTTCCTTCCGAAGTTGGTCGCAACAGGGTTAATGCGCAGTGAAGACGCGCGAGGCGCTCTCCGAAATGTTCTGGCCCGCCGCCGGCTCGCCGGCGGTGGAATGGGTCGTGGCGGAGGGGCTCGTCGGCTATGACGAGGCGGTGGCCGAGATGGAACACCGCGCCGGGTTGATCGCCGACGGTCTCGCCCCCGAGCGGGTCTGGCTGCTGGAGCACCCGCCGCTCTACACCGCCGGCACCTCGGCCAAGGACGAGGACCTGATCGCACCGGAGCGATTCCCGGTGCATCGCAGCGGGCGCGGTGGCCAGTACACTTATCATGGTCCCGGCCAGCGCGTGGCCTATGTCATGCTCGACCTGAAGCGGCGCGAGCCGGACCTCCGGCGCTTCGTCGCGGCGCTGGAGGCCTGGCTGATCGGCACGCTCGACGCCTTCAACGTCCGGGCCGAGCGCCGGGAGGACAGGGTCGGCGTCTGGGTCCGGCGACCCGAGAAGGCGCCCGACGCCGAGGACAAGATCGCCGCCATCGGCATTCGCGTGCGGCGCTGGGTCTCGTTCCACGGCATCTCGCTCAATGTCGAGCCGGACCTCGCCCATTTCGACGGGATCGTGCCCTGCGGCGTCACCCGGCACGGCGTCACCTCGCTGGTCGATCTCGGGCTGCCGGTCGCCATGGCCGATGTCGATGTCGCGCTGCGTGTCGCGTTCGAGCGGATCTTCGGGCCGAGCGTCGCGGCCTGAGGCGATCTCTGGCGCCCGGAGGCGTTTACGCCGCGTTGACCATCCCCGGCGATCCTGCCCCTTCAGAAACGGACGAAGGAGACGGACGGCCATGACGCGATTCATGCTCGCGGCTGCGCTCGCGGCCAGCCTTGCGGCCTGCACCACCACCGACAAGCGCATTGCCGGTGCCGCTGCCGGCGCCGGTGCGGGAGCCATCGTTCTGGGGCCGATCGGTGCCGTGGCCGGTGGCGCGATCGGCGCCGTCGCCGGCCCGACGGTGACGGGCTCGATCAACCGCAGCGCCGACTAGGGCGCGGCCGGGCATGGGGGATTCCGACCAACCCCTGTGAGCATCCCGGCGGTTGGCGTTTGCGGCGGTCCGCGCCATAACCCGGCGAGGATATCTTCGCCTGGGAGAGCGCGTCGTGCCGGTCATCGAGAGCAAGGTCGATCTGGCTTCGGCCGATGCGCTGTCCCACGCGCAGGCCTGGGCCGGTCTGCGCGGCGAATTGCTGGAGCGGCGCGCCACTGCCGCGCTCGGCGGCAACGAGCGCTCGCGCGAGCGCCATGTCGCGCGCGGCAAGCTCTTGCCGCGGGAGCGCGTGCTGCGCCTGCTCGATCCCGGCTCGCCCTTCCTCGAGATCGGCTCGCTCGCCGCCTACGGCATGTATGAGGGCGACGTGCACGGCGCCGGCATGATCGCCGGCATCGGCCGGGTCGCCGGGCGCGAATGCGTCATCGTCTGCAACGATGCCACCATCAAGGGCGGCACCTACTACCCGATGACGGTGAAGAAGCACCTCCGCGCGCAGGAGATCGCACGCGAGAACCGGCTGCCCTGCCTCTACCTCGTCGATTCGGGCGGCGCGAACCTGCCGCACCAGACCGAGGTCTTCCCGGACCGCGAGCATTTCGGCCGGATCTTCTACAATCAGGCGACGCTCTCGGCCGAGGGCGTGCCGCAGATCGCGGTGGTGATGGGCTCCTGCACGGCCGGCGGCGCCTATGTGCCGGCAATGTCGGACGAGACCGTGATCGTGAAGAATCAGGGCACGATCTTCCTGGGCGGCCCGCCGCTGGTGAAGGCGGCGACCGGCGAGGTCGTGAGCGCCGAGGATCTCGGCGGCGCCGACGTCCATGCACGGCTCTCGGGCGTCGCCGACCATTACGCCGGCGACGACACCCATGCGCTCGCCATCGCGCGGCGCATCGCCGGCAACCTCAACAGCGTGAAGCGGCCCGACATCGACATCGCGGAGCCGGTCGAGCCGCTCTACGATCCGGCCGAGCTCGAGGCTGTCGTCCCGACCGATCTCAAGAAGCAGTACGACATCCGCGAGGTCATCGCCCGGCTCGTCGACGGCTCGGAGTTCGACGAGTTCAAGAAGCTCTACGGCACGACCCTGGTCACCGGCTTCGCCCGCATCCACGGCATCCCTGTCGGCATCATCGGCAACAACGGCATCCTGTTCTCGGAGAGTGCGCTGAAGGGGGCGCATTTCATCGAGCTGTGCTGCCAGCGGCGCATCCCGCTGCTGTTCCTGCAGAACATCACCGGCTTCATGGTCGGCCGCGATGTCGAGACCCGCGGCATCGCCAAGGACGGGGCCAAGCTCGTCACGGCGGTTGCCTCGGCGCGGGTGCCCAAGATCACCGTGCTGGTCGGCGGCTCCTTCGGCGCCGGCAATTACGGCATGTGCGGGCGGGCCTATTCGCCGCGCTTCCTGTTTTCCTGGCCCAATTCCCGCGTCTCGGTGATGGGCCATGAGCAGGCCTCCAGCGTGCTGGCGACAGTACGCCGCGACAACATCGAGGCGGATGGGAAGAGCTGGAGCGCTGAGGAGGAGGAGGCCTTCAAGAAGCCGATCCGCGACAAGATCGAGGCCGAGGGCTCGCCCTATTTCGCCACGGCGCGGCTCTGGGACGACGGCATCATCCTGCCCTCCGAGACCCGACGGGTGCTGGCGCTGGCTTTCTCGGCGTGCCTCAACGCGCCGGTGCCGGAGACGAAGTTCGGCGTCTTCCGGATGTAGGCAACGCCTGAGGCTGTGACCCAAGCCGCGGCGGGGGGCGTAGATGCGGCATCGTCCCCCGCACGAGGATGCCCGTCATGTCCCTCATCGCCCGGTTCCAGGACGGCCTGGCCGCGCTCAAGGCCTATGCGGATCATCCCGACCCGCGCGTCGCCACGGCAAATTTCTTCGCGCTGCTGGTCGCCTCCAACCAGCCCTTCTACCCGCTGTACTTCTACTGGACGGTCGGCCCCGACATCGGCCCCACGGCCTGGACCTTCCTGTCGACGCCGTTCTTCCTGGCGGTGCCGGCCCTGTCGCGCTGGAACACGCTGATCGGGCGGGCGATGCTGCCTGTCGCCGGCATCGCCAACACCCTGCTGTCGGCCAAGGTGTTCGGCGTCGCCTCGGGCGTCGAGATCTTCCTCGTGCCCTGCGCGGTGCTGGCGCTGCTGATCTTCCGGCCCCATGAGCGCTGGATCGCGGCCTTCCCGCTCGCGGGCTTCTGCTTCCTCGCCTACGCCCTGTTTCACGGCGCCTATGGCGCGCCGTTCCATCTCTACAGCGAGGCGGAATATGCCGCCCTGCTGCGCCTCAACATGATGAGCGCGGGAGGGCTGACCGCCTTCACCGCGCTCTCCTTCTCGACCCTTCTGGCGGAGGCGGAGACCGCCGCCTCAGGCAAAGCGCCGGGCGGCGGCATAGCCCGCGACTGAGGCGCTTGCGGTCAGCACCGTGCCCCAGATCATGTCGGCGATGGTGATGATCGCCGGCCAGTCGCGCAGCGTCGCATGGTTGGTCAGGTCATAGGTGCCGTAGGCGACGAAACCCAGCGCCGCGCCGTGCAGCGCCGCCGTCGCCAGCCGGCCGGTCGCCAAAGCGGGGCGGATCGCGAAGAAGACGATGCCGGCGATGTAGATCACATAAAACAGGATGGCGGGCGCGAGCCGGAAGCTCGGGGCCAGAAGATCGCCCAGCAGCGGGCGGTACATCAGATCGGCCATGGTCGAGAGCCAGACCGCATCGACCGCGAGAAAGGCGAGGGCGGCGGCTGCATAGGCCGTCAGGAGGGTTTTCAAGGTGGCTCTCCGGGTTGCTGTGTGACGGTTACGCCCCCAGATGCCGGCGGGATCACATTGCGCGTGATCGTGAAACCGGCGGCGCTCCTGCCGCGTATCCAGGGACCCAAACGATTGGAGAGGACGCCATGATGCGGAAGACGATGCTGATCGCCCTTGGCCTGTCGATCGCCCCGGTGCTGCCGGCGCTGGCCAACAGTGCCGATCCGAGCGGCGTCTGGTTGCGCGACGACGGCAATGCGCGCGTGCGCATCGCGCCCTGCGGCAGCAACATCTGCGCGACCAATGTCTGGATCAAGGACACGAGCGGCGGCGAGGAGGTCGGCGACCGGCTGGTGCTGACGCTGAAGCCCGAGGGCGCCGACAGCCTGAAGGGCGAAGCCTTCGATCCCAAGCGCAACCGCCGCTTTGCGATGACGCTGACGGTCAAGCCCGACGGTCTCTCGACGCGCGGCTGCATCATCGGCGTGCTCTGCAAGACCGTGAACTGGACCCCGGCGCAGTAGGATCAGAACGCCCGCGCCATTCTTTGCGCGATGTTTACGTTTGGATGCCGATTGTCGTGTATGAGTGACTTACACGTGTGAGTCTCTCAGACTGGACGAGCCGGTTGACTTCGTATCCTCCCGCGCCCTCGCAACCGTCGGGTCAGGTCGCCGCCGCGCTTCTCCCGATCGTGCGCCGCAACTATCTGCCGCACCCTGCTGGCCTGGTCCGCCGGAATCATGTGGGTGTGGTGGTGGCTGGCCTTTGTGGGGGCGGTGTCGCTGCTGCGAATCGTCGCCCACCATGCACTCGGCGGCGCGATGCGGGCCACCGTCACGCCCGAGCGCCAAATCCTGATCGCGGGCCTCGGCATGCTGGCCGCGGCGGGCTGCTGGGCCGTGCTGGCCTGGCTGCTGCTCACCACGCCCGACCCACTGGTTCGCTACAGCGCCAGCATTGTCTTTGCCGGCATGGCGGCCGGGGCCATCGGCATCCTGGCGCCTTTCAGCTGGATCGGGCCGTTCTACATCACGCTTCTGATGGTGCCCGGTTGCGTTCGCCTGATGACGCTGCCGGGGCAGGAATCGGTGATCGGCGTCCTCGGGCTGATCTTTGCGGGCGTGATGATCGTCGGGCATCGCGCCAATCGCATGCTGCTGCTGCAATCGGTCCAGCTCGGGCAGCGCAACAACGAGTTGATGGCGGAGACGCGAACGCACCGAGACCCTCGAGCACCAGGCTTCGCATGATCTGCTGACGGGCCTGTTCAACCGCCGCGGCCTGACCGAACAGTTCGAGCGGATTGCCGAGGACGAGCCCATGCGGGCCTATTTCCTCGATCTGAATCGCTTCAAGCGCATCAACGACACGCTCGGCCACGAGGCCGGCGATTATGTGCTGCGGGAGGTCGCGACGCGCCTCATGACCCGCCTGCCCAAGGAGGCGATGATCGCGCGCTGGGGCGGCGACGAACTCGTGGTGGTGATGCCGGCCTCGCTCAGCGAGGCCCCGGTCGTCGACGGGCTGGAGAGCCTGTTCCGCACGGCTTTCGTCTTCTACGGGCAGACGCTCGACGTCGGTGCCAGCATCGGCGTCGCCAGCAGCCCGGCCGACGGGCAAAGCCTCGAGGAGCTGATCTGGGCGGCCGATCTCGCGGCGGCCGAGGCCAAGCGGCAGAACTCGGCCTCGCCGCTGCGCTACGATCATTCGCTCGCGGTCGCCCTGCAGCGCCGCGAGCGCATCGCCGACGACATCGCGCCGGGGCTCCGGCAGGACCAATTCTGGCTGGCCTTCCAGCCCATCGTCGCGGCCGCGACCGGAGACCTGCACGGGTTCGAGGCGCTGCTGCGCTGGAACCACCCGACGCTGGGCACCCTGGCGCCCGACGAGTTCATTCCGATCGCGGAGGAGAGCAACCAGATCGCCATGGTCGGGGCCTGGGTTCTGGACCGGGCCTGTGCCGCGGCGGCGCGCTGGCAGGGGGGCGGCGTTCGCGCCGCCGTCGCGGTCAACTGCTCGGTGCGGCAGCTCTCGCAGCCCGAATTCGTCGACATCGTCCGCCATGCGCTCGATCGCCATCAGCTCGCGGCCAAGTGGCTGCATCTCGAGGTCACCGAATCGGTGTTCCTGCCCGCCGACGACGCGCAGATCCTCGCGGTGCTGACGCAGCTCGACGCGCTCGGGATCTGCCTCGCCGTCGATGATTTCGGCACGGGCTATTCGTCGCTGGCGCGGCTGCGCGATTTCCCGATGCGGCAGATCAAGATCGACAAGTCCTTCATCGCCGACATCAACGGCCGGTCGCGCTCGGTGATCGAGGGCGCTGCGCTGATCGCCCGGCGCTTCGACCTGCAGATCGTGGCCGAGGGGGTGGAAACCGAGGAGCAGGCGGCGGCGCTTTTGTCGCTCGGCATCGATTCCTTCCAGGGCTATCTCGTCGGCCGCCCAGTCGAGCAGCCGCAGACCGCCGTGAACTGCCCCTGGCTCGACCCTAAGCAGGCGATCGCGGGATAGGCCGAAGCGGCCCCCGCGCCCTGGCCGCGCAAGGCGCCTGCGCGAATCGCAGTTCCCTGTATGCAGCACGCTGCTATGCTGGCGGTCACCGGATTTGAAACGGTTGAACCGGCAAGAAACCAGAGGATTCGCCATGCCCGCCGCCAGCACGCCCGCCCATGACAAGGTCGCCATCATCACCGGAGCCGGCTCGGGCGTCGGGCGGGCGGTGGCGCTCGCCTTCCTGAAGGACGGCTACCGCACCGTGCTGGCCGGGCGCCGTGCGGATGCGCTGGAGGAGACGATCGCGCTGTCGGGCGTCGCAGCGGGGCGGGCCCTGGCGGTTCCGACCGACGTCACCGACAAGGCCTCGGTGCAGGCGCTCTTCGCCAAGACGACGGCCGCCTTCGGCCGCGTCGACGTGCTGTTCAACAATGCGGGCGTCAACGCGCCGGGTGGCATCATGCTCGAAGACCTCTCTCTGGAGGACTGGCAGAAGGTGGTCGACACCAATCTGACCGGCCCGTTCCTGTGCACGCAGGAGGCGTTCAAGGCGATGCGCGACCAGGTGCCCCAGGGCGGCCGCATCATCAACAACGGCTCGATCTCGGCCCATGCGCCGCGGCCGAACTCGGTCGCCTACACGGCGACCAAGCACGCCATCACCGGCCTGACCAAGACCGCCTCGCTCGACGGGCGCAAATACGGCATCGCCGTCGGCCAGGTCGACATCGGCAACGCGCTGACCGAGATGGCCCGCAAGATGACCACGGGCGTGCCGCAGGCGGATGGCTCGATCAAGGTCGAGGCGGTCATGGACGTCGACAATGTCGCGACGACCGTGCTGCACATGGCGAGCCTGCCGCCGGAGGCGAATGTGCTCTTCGTCACGGTGATGGCGACGACCGCGCCTTTCGTCGGGCGGGGTTGATCGCAGCGTCATGCCCGGGCTTGACCCGGGCATCTCCGGCAGGGGATTCTCGGGTCTTCGCTTCGCTGCGCCCGAGAATGACGGCCTGGTAGCCCCAAATGAGTGAGCCTTTTCCAGTCGAGGCGAAAACCGCCCGCGCCTACGCCCTGACCATCTGGGGAATCGCGCTCGGCATCCTGATTTTCGCCAGCGGCGTCGTCGCGTGGGCGCTGGCGGTCGGCAATGCCCAGTTGTTCAAGGACGGCGTCGACTGGGTCTACGATGTCGCGCTCTACGGCATCGCCGCCATCGTCTTCGGCCGCGATGCCCGGGCCGAGCGGCTGGCGGCCATGGCGATCGGCGCGGTGATGGCGATGGCCGGCCTGCACACGCTCTACGACCTCGCCGCCAAGATCATCACACCGCGGCCGATCGAGGTCTGGGCGCTGGGCTTCTCGGCCGGCAGCGCGGTCGTCATCGCGGTCCTGATCGTCGGCGTCCTCTGGCGTTTCCGGGGCGAGGCCAACCCGGTGATCAAGGCGACCTGGCTGTCCTCGCGCAATGACGTGATCTCGACCACGGGCTTCGCCCTGCTCGGGCTGGCGGCCCGCGTCGCCCCGGTGCGCTGGCCGGAATATCTCTTCGACCTCTTCGTCGCGGGCCTTTGCTTCCAGGCGAGCTGGGCGATCTGGCGGTCGCTCCGCCCGAAGCCTGCCGAGGTGCCTGTGCAGAACAAGGCGGCGACAGCCCCGGCAGCCGGGCTATAAAGGCGGCCTGCCTTCCCGGGAAAGCCGCCATGTCGATCGCCGAGAAACTGCCCTCCATCATGATCGCCAATCGCGGCGAGATCGCCTGCCGCGTCATTCGCACGGCCAGGCGCCTGGGCCTGCGCACCATCGCCGTCTACTCCGACGCCGATGCGGAGGCGCTGTTCGTGCAGATGGCCGACGAGGCCTACCGGATCGGCCCGGCGCCGGCGCGCGAGAGCTATCTCGACGCGGCCAAGATCCTGGCGGTGGCGAAGGCATCCGGCGCCGCCTGCATCCATCCCGGCTACGGCTTCCTCTCCGAGAATGCCGACTTCGCCGAGGCCTGCGCGCAGGCCGGCCTCGTCTTCGTCGGGCCCCCGGCCTCCGCCATCCGGGCCATGGGGCTGAAGGACGCCGCCAAGGCTCTGGTCGAGAAGGCCAACGTGCCGGTGGTGCCGGGCTATCACGGGGCCGAGCAGGGCGTCGATTTCCTGGCGAAGGAGGCCGGGCGGATCGGCTATCCCGTGCTGATCAAGGCGGTCGCGGATTTCGCGGATGCGCTGACCAGCGCCCAGCGCGAGGGCCAGAGCGCCTTCGGCGACGGGCGCGTGCTGGTCGAGAAATATGTGCTCGCGCCGCGCCATGTCGAGATTCAGGTCTTCGGCGACAGCCATGGCAATGTCGTCCATCTCTTCGAGCGGGACTGCTCGCTGCAGCGCCGCCACCAGAAGGTCATCGAGGAGGCGCCGGCGCCGGGGATGACCGACGAGGTCCGCGCCGCGATGGGCAAGGCCGCCACCGAAGCGGCGAAAGCGGTCGGCTATGTCGGGGCCGGCACCGTCGAGTTCATCGCCGACGGGCGCGACGGCCTGAGGGCCGATCGCTTCTATTTCATGGAAATGAACACCCGGCTTCAGGTCGAGCATCCGGTGACGGAAGCGATCACCGGGCTCGATCTGGTCGAGCTGCAATTGAAGGTCGCCGCCGGCGAGCCGCTGGGCTTCAGCCAGTCCGACGTCACCGCGACCGGCCATGCCGTCGAGGCGCGGCTTTATGCCGAGGATCCGGAGAAGGGCTTCCTGCCGTCCACCGGCAAGCTCTGGGCGCTGCAGTTCCCGGAGGCCGAGGGCATCCGCATCGACACCGGCGTCGAGGCCGGCGACACGGTGACGCCGTTCTATGATCCGATGATTGCCAAGGTGATCGCCCATGGCGCGACGCGGACTGAGGCGCTGGACCGGCTGGGGACTGCGCTGGGCGACACGGTCGTGGCCGGGCCGCGGACCAATCTCGCCTTCCTCAAGGCGCTGACGGAGGCTCCGGGCTTTCGCGAGGGGCCCTTCGACACCGGCTTCATCGAGCGCA
>LNFM01001450.1_pt1 | contig 53747 bp, 47 predicted proteins | sample 596031 | NCBI WGS metagenome assembly LNFM01 (sample SAMN04254537, study PRJNA301005) | activated carbon metagenome | isolation source: dual media filters at the Ann Arbor, Michigan drinking water treatment plant | place: USA: Ann Arbor
CCGAGCTTCCAAAAGAGGTTTCGGCAGGTCCAATCTATAAACAGCTCGAGAGTCTTCAGGGCTTGAAAGCAGATCATGATTCGGCACTCATGGATTTAAAGGCAGAGGGTGGGATTGGGGCTGATCGAGTCGTGGGAATGGAGAACTTCGCCGATTTTGCGCGTCGCTATCGAGAAGTGGTTTTGCGACCGGAAAATGTAAACCAGGCCAAACAAATGATTCGAAAGTTTGTCCGCCGTATCGACGTAAGCCCGACGACCGTCGTCATTCATTTTATTGTAGATGCCGACCACTATCGGACGGCCGAACAGCCTGAAAACAGCGACCTCCATGGGACAAAAAAAATCGGGAGTCTTGAGGCCTCCCGAGTAAAAAAATCTAGTTATTTTAGTTCGAATACTTTGACAGTTGGTGCGCGAGAGAAGACTTGAACTTCCATGACCTTGCGGCCGCCAGCACCTCAAGCTGGTGCGTCTACCAATTTCGCCACTCGCGCTCATTTGGTTTACGTGAGCCCGTGACTATCGCGGCGGCCGAAGCTCCTGTCAAGTGGCTCGAAAAGTCGAGCCGAATGAGCGCCTGGCTGGCTTTTTATGCCTAAGTTTTGGGATCTTAACCTCGCTGCTACCCGAGTCTTTAACCGGTTTGGTGACCGTGGGTGTCTGAATCAGCAGAAGGTCCAGCACGGAAGCGGGGCCAAAAGAGGGGCACCATGGAGCGGTTTGGAAAAGGGAGTGTGGGGGTCGAGACATTAAAAGAGCTGGCCGAGCTTCTTAAAACCGAGACCGATCGGTGGTCTCGGCAAGTGATCTTGGCCGAGGCGGCTCAAGAGCTAGCCGAACTTGAAGCCGCACTTCGCGGGTCCGAACCTAAAGCGGTAGGATCCTCGGTCGAGGCCATGGCGAGGGCCGTGGTTCCCGCGGCGTTAGTGAGAGCGCGGCTAAAGAGGGCGTCATGACCGATGTGCTGTTCTTGTTTTTAGTGAGCGCGACGTATCTTTTGATGGGGGCATGGGTGATTCGCCGATCTGGCGGATCGAGACAGGGGGCCCCGGTGAAAGTGCGTCGCGATCAGAGTCGAAATTAGGGTTTTCCCCGGATGTGGGTTTGGTGTGGTGGTGGCGCCGCGGTCTTTAGAGCAAGACCGCGGCGTTTTTTTTGTGCTAGACCCACGGTCACGTGAAAATATCAGAGCTCGATTTTTATTACCCCGAAGACCTGGTCGCGACGGAACGCGTGTCGCCGAGCCGCATTTTGCTGGCCGAAAAACCCCGTGAAATCACACGCGCTGAACTCCTGAAGCTTTTTAGTCCGGGCGATCTTTGGGTCGTGAATGAAACTAAAGTTCTTAAGCGCCGCGTGTTCACGAAAGAGGGGCTCGAAATACTCTTTATAAAGCCGGTGGTGTCGAATCCCGACGGAAACACCGCTGGCTTCACGGACTGGGAAGTTCTGTGTCCATCCAGCCGCTGGAAGCAGGGCACAAAGCAAACAGTCGGAACGGTGAGTTTTGAGCTCATAGAGCGCGGTCGCCCGCAAAAGCTTCGAGCGTCCGAGCCTCTCGCCGAGGATTTTTTCGAGCACGCCGGCGAACTTCCGCTTCCACCTTACATACAAAAAGCGCGGGGTGAGCGGCACACAAGAACCGACGACGATCACGAGTATCAGTCCTTGTGGGCGAAGACCGGTGGAAGTCTTGCGGCGCCCACGGCGAGCTTTCATTTTGATCAAACTTTTGTGGACGATTTGAAAGCCTGTGGTGTCGAGATTGCTACCGTCACGCTTCATGTGGGGCTTGGAACTTTTCTGCCGGTGACTGTGGATCATCTGGACGATCACGTCATGCACGCTGAGGTGGCCGAAGTTCCTGCGGTCACAAGAAAAAAAATCGAGGAAACCAAAACCCGGGGCGGACGAGTCATTGCGGTGGGGACCACAGTGACAAGAACTCTTGAGGCGATGGCGCTGGGACATTTTTCAGAAAGTCTAAATGGTGATCTTCACGGCGAGACGTCGCTTTTGATTCGGCCCGGTCACGTGTGGCGGGTGGTTGACGTTTTACTTACTAACTTTCATCAGCCGCGCTCGACGCTTTTTGCCCTGGTGGCAGCGTTTTCAAATCTCGAGCATGTACGCCGGGTCTACGCCCACGCGATCGAACAAAAGTTCCGGCTATTTAGCTATGGTGATCTCAGCGTTTGGTTTCGCGTCTAAAGGTAATAGTGGAGAAGCAAGTAGGCCTCGTCGCTCCATTCGTCCTGACGAATTGCACGGTTCCAAATTCCGAAAATTTCAAAGTGCGGGCGCGGAAAGAAATTAAATCCAGCCCCGTATTTATTCACTTCGCTTGAATCAAGGGCAACGTCGCCGCGCTCGTGTTGCAGCTGCAAAAGCGGCCACAAGCCTTTCACCGGTTCATAGTGCACTCTTAAAAAACCATACTGAGATTCTGTTGTCGATGTTCCAGAAGGCAGCCGCACATGCCTCCACTGCCGATCAAGTTCGAAGCTGAGGAACCAACTTTCGCTGGCATTAACAATCGTATGAAGACCCGCCAGATCACGTGAAAAACCCGTGGTCGTCCCGCCTCCATCACCGTGCCAAAAACTACCGCCGATGCGCGAACGCTCGTTCAAAACGCGTTCATAGCGACCAACAACTGCGCGCTCACGATCCGAGTCCGACGTGCTTGATGAAGTCTCCATCAGGCTTAGGAAGTATTGATTCTTCTCGCCGATCCACGACGCTTCGATGTTATCGCGATCGACCTCGGGGCCAAGGCCCAGAGGTCGCCTCACCGAGAGAGTATGGTCGGCAAGGTTGAGTCCGAATGCGGTCGCGAATCGACCCGCGCGGAGATTAAAACTTTCTCCCGCACGAAGCAGTCCGTAGTACTTTGTGCTGACAAACTTAAATTCATTTTTTCCGCGAGGGTCTTCGACTTTTCCTGTCGACACGACGACGGCCCAGGGTCCTTCGTCATAGGCCACTTCAACATTGGCCTGCATAAAGAAAAACTGACCCGCGCGAACATTCTTATTCTCGCGGTGTGTTTGGATAAAGCGCGCGTCGCCGCCAATGCGAACTTTCGATGAGTCTAACTTTTCCATCCATGATGCGGGAAGTGCGCCGTGTCCGACCTCGGCCTCGCGCGGTGTTCCCCAGGTGCTCAAAAGTTCACGCGAAAGATTTCGTCCGTAAGGCGTCAGCACGCCGCCGCCATTGGGCGATACATGACAAGCCGTGCAGCTGGCATAACCGTGGCGGGTGAGTTCTGGAAAAGCCTGCGCCACATTTAAATCCGACGTTGCAGAGATCACTGCAGCAGAAAAAACGGCAAAAGCGAAATGTCGAAGTAAGTGGGACATTTGCGTCATCTTCAAAACCTCACGCTCAAAAAATAGAAGCGGGGACTCAGCCCCGCGTAAGTTTCTTAAAGTGACTCTACGAGCGTCGAGCCAACGGTGATCGAAACGTCTTCGGCCACGGTGACGCCAGCGTAGCTTGGTATCGCGATTCCAAAATCGGAGAGCTTAATCTTAAATGTTACTTCAACGACAAGTACGTCGAGCTTGGCCTCCAGAGACACAGGTTTTTTCTGCCCATGCAGCTCGAGCTCGGCTGGCACGACTGTTTTCCCAGCGCCGGACTTTACTTCAATGCCGCTAAAACGAATAATGGCTTTGGGATGTGCTCCGACTTCGAGGTACTTATCCTTCATATGTTCATCGCGAAGTTCGATCCCTGTTTTAAATTGCGAGAGTTCCACCGTGAACTCTCCGGAGGCTTTGCCATCGACTAGTTTGACAGTGCCTTTTGGTTTGGCGCCCTCGCCTTTTACTTTTAAAAAGCCCGGACGCCCGATGGCTAGAAATTCAACTTTTCCATCGCCTGTGGAAAGGTTCCGTTGACCAGCGACACTTGCAGCCGCAGCGTTGAGCGTCAGGACTGATGACAGGACCGACGATAGCACCACTGGCGCAAGCAATGAAAATGCGAAGACAAAGGTCGAAATATTTTTTGAAGTTTTGAATTTGATAGTCATTTAAACGTCCTTGCTCGAAAAAATTGATAGAAAAAAATTGGTAGAAAAATTCGGAAAAAAGTCAGCTCACGGTACGAACTCGGGCGTTCCCGCAGCGATCCAATCGTAAACGATTTTCTTGAGCTCCGGCGAGAGCGGGGGCGCGCGCCGTGGCATATCGTCGATGTCGAGGGCCGCTCCCGTGGCAAACGAGTTCTTCACCGCTTCGCTATAGATCTCAAGGTCAACATCGCCTTTTTTTACGTCGCTCGCGTGGCACTTTAGGCAATGCGGAACGAAGACATTCTGCGAAACAAACGCGAAATCCGGTGGCTGTGGCTCAGGCGCAGTCGGCGGCATCGGTTCAGACGGAGTCTGCGGCAGAGGTTCGGGGACAGGAGCTTCCGGTGGCTCAGGCTGCTCCGGCGGAACATCGCCGGGATCGGAAATCTCGACCGTTTCTGGTGAACCGCTATCGATCCACGCAAATAGGAGTGATTGCTGTTCAGCCGAAAGTGTTGAGCCTCTTGGCGGCGGTGGCGGCATGTCGCCAGAGCTTACGACGGCGCGGACTGTGCTGCTGGCCGCTGAAGCGAACGCATAGGTATCAAGCCTAACGCCGGCTTTTGCGGCCGTTTCTCCATGGCATTTCAAACAGGCAGGTTCAAAAACGAGTCGCTTGACGGTGGCAAAGTCCACCGAGGCATCAGGGCTTGATCCCGCTGGAGCTTCCGAGCGGGGCCTACTTAAGTTCGCAGGGTTTTTAAGGTCGTTGTAATTGCACCCCGTGGCGCTCATTGAGGCAAATAAGAGTGATCCCAACGTCAGCACGTGCAACACGGTTTCCATCGGGCGAACTGTCATTTTAGTAGTATTAAGAGATCGATTCATTTCGTTCTCCCCCTTCAAATTCAGAATTAAAAGGGTTTCCAGGAGTTCTCCAGTCCCTATTAATTTCAAAAATGAAGCGTAATAAAGCAAACGGGCGACACTCTTAAATTCTATTGTTAAATCAACTGAGGTCAAGTCGCGGATTTCACCGCGAGCGGGGGCACGTGGCGAAGGTATCTTACAAGCAGCTAGCTCAACTGTTCGTGCGCGGTGAATCGTCACGGCTAGCGGCTTTCCATCTTACGGACTTTCAAAAAGCCAGCGCGTCCGAACTTCTGGTTGGCACTTTGGTTCTTCGCGGCGACTTTGAACGCGCTCTCGCAATTGGTTCGAGGCTTCTCTCTGACAAGGCTTCACCTCGGCGCACGGCGATCGTTGCGTTTTATTTGTCGCTCGGATTTTCTCGAGCCGGTCGCTACAAAGAATCGACCGCACTCATTCGGCGTTTAACGGACATTCATTCTTCGACGGATTTGATTTCGTTCTACAAATCCCAGGCGCAAGGTTTCCTGGATTTCGTCCGCGGAAATTTCGCGGAGGCCGTCAAGTTAGCGCGTGAAGCTTTGGAATCAGCCGAAGTGTCTGATGACCCTCTTCAACCTCTGGCTCGAATTCTTAGTCTTGATCTTCTTGGCCACAGCCTCGTCGCAACGGGGCGCGCCCGAAGAGGTATTAAAGCACTCAAGCAGGCTCGCGATCTAGCCACAAGCACTGGCCACGAAGGTTTTCGCGACGCGATTACGATTTCGCTATTAAAATACGAAGCCGTTTTCGGGTTGGACCCGAGCCGAATTGTCGCGCGTCTTCATAGAGCGTTGATAGATTTAAAACCTGACGACTCGTACTCGCGCTCTGAACTTCGCTTGGAAATTGCTCGCCAATTAATTTTGCGGGGCCGATTGCGCCAAGCCAGACGCTTTTTGGAAGCGGCAGCGGAGGATATCGTCGGAAGTCAAAACTACCTTCAGACAGCAGCACTTCACCTACGCAGAGCCTGGATTTCAAGACTAGAAAAGCGGCCCGATGATGCTTTGTTTTCACTCTTAGCCGCTGAAAAAGGGCTTTCTGGAGAGACCCAGCTAAGCGATGTCCATCGAGATTTGAATCGAAAAATTACCGAGTTCAGAAACGAAGTTCTGTACGAGAGCGGACGAGAGTCCAAACCAAATCTTGGCCAGCCCGAAGCTTCGTCATGGATCGAGCGTCGACTTTCTGAGCGTCGCCATCATTCGAGCGACGGAAAAAAAGAAATTCGGCCCACCGAAGATCCGTTCGGAGATCTGATGGACCGCGTGGCCCATCGGCAAAGCGGAGTCGACGTCGAACTTTTGAACACAGGATACTTTGGACTACTCCTTCCGCTGATTGATTTGAATTTTTCGCAGACGGCGATCGTTCTTGGTGCGCCTGGGGACACAGTGATCGCGCTCTCAGAGGGTGACGCGAGGCTTTCGCGCGGTGGGTTTGGCGGAATTTTGGGAAAGCTTTTACTTCGTCTTACTCACGGCTCGTGTCTCAAGCGGGATGTCGTGGAAGCCGTGTGGGGCTATCGCTATGAACCGGATCGACACGATCGACTTTTAGCTGTGGCGGTCTCTCGCATTCGAAAAGCTTTGGGCGAGGGAAGTGATTGGCTCGAACTTCAGGGCGATCGCTTGGCGCTGCGCGATCAGGTTCTTATTAAGGTTTGGCCTGCTCCGAAACCTGCGCATCAATTTGGAAAAGCGCTTGAAATTTCATCAATGCGTCCCCGGATGAACTCAGATCAAAATAAAAGCAGGCTTCGCGTTCGGCAGTTGCAGGTCCTATCCGAGCTTGCTACACGAGGGGACATTGGGGTCCGTGACGTGACCCAGCGATTCGGTGTCTCGCGAGCGTCGGCACTTCGAGATCTCAATGAGCTTGTTGATTCTGGTTTTTTAGTTCGGCTCGGTGAAACTCGCGCCACGCGCTACGTTTTAAAAGAGGGGCTTTTAGTATGAGATCTAAAACTAAATCGAATACGAAATTTATGCGGGTGTTTGCGGTTTCATTCTTTTCGCTGATGGTGTGTCTAGCGCCTCGGTCAGAAGCCCGCGTCGATGCAATTTACATTGTACCGACAGTGAGTAGCGATTTGGCTTTTGTCGCCCAGTTTCCAACACGAACAGATCAGGGCTTTTACGGCTCGCCGGAGGCAATGGGCATTCTTCGTTTTGCTTTACCCGAGGAGCTCACAGGCCTTGATGCCGCGTTTGAAATTCGCCGCACGGCCGACGGAACGTGGAAAGGTGAAGGAACAGACGGCTCCGCCGTGACTGGAACTTGTGGGGCTGAGAGCAGAAAATGGTTCGCATGCACAGTTCAATTTGAAAAACTAAAATTTGATTTTTTCGCTCGCGAAATGATTCTTGGCCAACGGTTCGGCCGCGGGTTTGAATTCGATCAACGAACCCTCGTCGCGCGACACTTTGAGGGTCAGCCGATTGGTATCATCAAGATACGTACAGATCATGACTGATTTGTCTCAAGCCGTTCCGGTCGGAACTTTCAAACTCGATGCTGAAGTGGGACATGCCAGAGCCGCAAGGCTTCAGACGGCTCATGGTGAAATCCAGACCCCCGTCTTCATGGCGGTCGGGACAAAAGCCACAGTCAAAGCGATGACGCCGGAAGAGCTAAAATTCTCAGGGTGTCAGGTAGTTCTGGGGAACACCTACCATCTCCACATTCGGCCCGGCGAAGCTCTGATCAAAAAAATGGGTGGACTCCACAAGTTCATGAATTGGCATGGTCCGATCTTGACCGACAGCGGAGGTTTTCAGGTTTTCTCGTTGGCGGGTCTAAGAAAGCTGACAGAAGAGGGCGTCGAATTTCGTTCTCACATCGACGGCAACAAGCACTTTCTCTCTCCTGAAACGTCCATGCAAATTCAGATGGATCTTGGAAGCGACATCATTATGGCTTTCGACGAGTGTTTAAAGCACCCATCGACGGAAGAAGAAATTCGAACCAGCATGGCTCTGACGCTTCGCTGGCTTCAGCGTTCCAAAGACGCGATGACGAGAAAAGAAAGTCTTCTGTTTGGAATCGTGCAGGGAGGACTCCGGCTTGATCTGCGACTTCAAAGTTTAGAGGAAATTACGTCCGTAGATCTTCCCGGCTACGCTCTTGGCGGATTTTCCGTCGGTGAACCGATCGAGCTTATGCATCGCCTCCTTCCCGACGTCGCGCACAAAATGCCGCGAAATAAGCCGCGCTACCTGATGGGTGTCGGAACACCGCTGGATCTGATCGTCGCGGTCGACAGCGGGATTGACATGTTTGACTGTGTTCTGCCGACGCGCGTCGCCCGGAACGGCACCATTTACACTTGGAACGGAAAACTTTCGATCAAGCGCGCCGAGTTTCGAGAAGATCCGGGCCCGCTGGATCCCGAGTGCGACTGCTATACCTGTAAGCACTATTCTCGGGCTTACTTACGCCATTTGATTTTATGCGACGAGATTTTGGCCTCACGCCTCAATACAATTCATAATTTGCACTTTTTTTTCGCACTCATGCGAAAGGCCCGCGCCGCAATTCTCGATGGCTCATGGGAAACATTCCGAAACGACTGCTACCGCCGCTTCACTGCGTCGTAGCTCGCTGTTGCCAATAGCGGCCTTGCGGAGACATTCTCTCAACCGATCCGACAATTTCTTCAGGGAGTCCGCATGCTTCAGTCCGTTCGTTCGATGGCCGTTTTAGGTTTGTCTGTTGTTTTGCCGCTGTTGATTCTTGCTTCTCAAGCAGAGGCGCAAGCGGCTCCGGGCCAAGCAGCACCGGCGTGGGTTCAAATGGTTCCGCTTGTTGCCATGGTCGCAATTTTTTACTTTCTCATTCTTCGTCCTCAGCAAAAGCGCGAGAAGCTTCGTCAGGGATTTATCTCTGCGCTGAAGCGCGGTGATGAAGTTGTCACTTCGACTGGAATGTTCGGTCGAGTCGAGGGACTCACGGATCAATTTGTAACTCTTGAAATCTCCGACGGCGTTCGCGTCAAAATGCTTCGTTCGGCGATCTCTTCGTCGGTGCAAGCGATCACGCAAAATGCTTCCGCTTCGGACGCTTCAAAGAGTGGTGCTAAAGGTGGTAATGCGTGAAGAATAAAAACTTAGGCTGGAGACTTTTTATTGTCTCGGCGGTCACGGTCTTGGGCCTCATTTGGGCGTTACCAAATTTCGTCGACACTTCAAAAATCTGGTGGCCGTCGCAAGACAAAATGGTCATGGGTCTTGATATTCAAGGTGGTCTCCACCTGGTCCTTCGAGTCGACGTTCAGGGCGCGCTCAAGCAAGAGGCCACACGCATGATGGCCACCGTTCGCGACGAGCTCACGAACGCGAAGATTTCTTTTCAAGACATCTCGGTTGGCGGTGAAGTCGATCGACCACAAATTCTTGTTGTTGCTCCTGAAGCCAGTGATGCGGCGATCACGAAAAAAGTGGAAGACATTTACGGTCCCACATTCGCTTCAAGTCGCGCTGGCAGCGGTCTTGTCTTTGAAATGACCGAGCTTCATGTTCGCGAATTTGCGAAAGGCACGGTTGAACGTTCGATCGAGACGATTCGAAATCGTATTGATGAATTCGGAGTGGCCGAGCCGTCGATCGCAGCCCAAGGCGACGACCGAATTCTTGTTCAGCTCCCTGGAATTCAAGATGCGGTCAACGCGAAAGAGCTCATCAACAAAACAGCTCGTCTTGATTTCATGATCGTTAACCAAGAGTTCCCTCAGCCTCAGCTTCAGGCGCTGATTGATGAAGCCGAAAAGACGGGTGGATTCAAACTTGGTCCCGACCTCAAGTACACGGCCTATGTTGAAAAGTTGAACCTTGCTCTCAAGGGTAAGCTCCCAGCCGGAAATATTGTTCGTTTTGAAAAGCCAGAGAACGCTGAAACTATGGAAGCGGGTCGTATTCCTCATTTGCTGATGAGTACGGAAACGGTTCCGGGCGATCTTTTGACAGACGCTTTTGTCACCCCCGGTGAAACTGGCCGACCGGTCGTCAGTTTCCGCCTCGATGCTGTCGGAGGACGACAGTTTGGCGAAATGACCACGAAACACAAAGGTCAAATGATGGCGATCCTTTTGGACGGCATCGTTAAATCGGCCCCGGTGATTCAAAGCCCGATCACGACACAAGGTCAGATCACGCTTGGAAGCCGTTCTTACGAAGAGACAATGAAAGAGGCACGAACTCTATCAATCACATTGAAGTCGGGCGCTTTGCCGGCGGCTTTGGAGCAATTGGAAGAGCGAACCGTGGGTCCTTCGGTAGGTGCGGACGCGATTAAAAAAGGCACGATGGGCGCGATGGCCGCCGCTGGGTTTGTCTTTTTGTTCATGATTCTCTACTACCGAACAGCGGGACTTATTGCGAGTTTGTCGCTGGGTCTCAATACGATGCTGACGATCGCAGTTCTTTCTGCGCTTGGCGCTTCGCTGACGCTTCCGGGACTTGCGGGTCTCGCGCTGGGTCTTGGTATGGCGGTCGACGCCAGCGTTCTGATTTATGAGCGCATTAAAGAAGAGCTCCGCAGCGGCGTCTCGATGGGTTCGGCCATCTCGCTTGGATATGACAAAGCTTTCTCGTCGATCTTCGACGCGAACGTTACGTCGATCATGGTTTGCGTCGTGTTGATGTACTACGGATCTGGCTCGATTCGTGGTTTCGCTATCACGCTGATGACGGGTCTCTTCATCACTTTGTTCACTGCAGTCTTCTGCACACGAGCAGTTTATGACCTCTTGGTTCTGCGATTAAAATTCAATCCTTCGATCAAGTGGTAGGGGACGACAATGGCACAACAACCCGGCGGAAATATGACTTCTAAAAATCTCGCAGACAAAGCCCGCTTGTCGCCTCAAGACCGCGGCTACAAATATGACTTCGTAAAGCTTGCGCCACTCATGGGCGTTATTACGACAATTCTTACTCTTCTTGCGATTGGTTTCATCGTCGTAAAAGGTTTCAACTACGGAATCGATTTCGCAGGTGGAACCGAGATGCAGGTTCAGTTTGCTTCGCCGACAACGGCCGAGCAGGTACGAACCACGCTTCAAGGTGCGGGCGTCGTGTCTCCGAACGTTCAAAGCTTCGGCGGTGAGAATGAATTTTTGATTCGTCTTGGTACGCCAGAAGGAAAAGACGAAAGTGAACAGAATCGAAAGAACAACGAGGTTCTTGCGAAAGTTCGAGAGGCGCTGACCACAAAGCTCTCGCTTTCGCCCGAGGGCATTCGCCGTGTCGATACAGTGGGACCGCAGGTCGGATCTGAGCTAAAGAAGAACGGGATGTTGGCGGCCTTCTACAGCTTCTTGGTGCTTTTAATCTACGTTTCGATTCGCTTCGATTACGTTTACGCCCCGGGCGCCATCATTTGCCTGGTGCACGACTCGTTGATGATTCTTGGATTGTTCGCGTTTCTTGGTCGTGAAGTGAATATTCAGATCATCGCTTCGGTTCTGACTTTAATTGGTTATTCTTTGAACGACACCATCGTAACGTTTGACCGAATCCGAGAGACAGCGCCGCAGTTTCGCGAAAAGCCACTTTCCTTCATCATCAATAGAGCGATCAACGATACGCTGGGACGTACGTTCCTCACTGCGGGTTCGACGATGTTAGCTTGTTTGGGTCTTTATGTGTTCGCTGGCGGAGTGATCGCGGATATCGCATTCACTCTTATCATCGGCATTATTGTCGGAACCTACTCGTCGATCTACGTGGCTGCACCTTTGATCATCGTTATGGAAAAGGTCGTGCCCTCGGGCGGTCTCCCTCACACGGAGCTGACAACGGCCTAACTGAACTTTTGGATTCTTGTTTTCAACAGTGACGGTACGGAGGGAATGACAATGAATATCGCTCCTTCACCCGAACCGTCGGCACAGATAAATGTTCCGACGGTCCCTCAAGCTCAGCGGCGCTGGGCCCGCCGAAACTTAGCCTCATCGGCTAGGCCACACGGAAGCGCAAGTGATCCGGACTTTACTCTCTCTGACACATTCAAAGACTGGCCCCAAGGGCTTCCAAAATCTTTGGCCGAAATTCTTTTTTCACGTGGGATAGACGGGCCCGAAGCGGCGGCCGAGTGGTTTAAGCCTTCGCTGAAGTCGCTTCGTGACCCAATGTCTCTAAAAGATATGGACCGCGCGATTGAGCGATTGGTTCAGGCGCGCACAAAGCAAGAGTCGATTGTTCTTTACGGAGATTACGATCTTGATGGCACAAGCGGTCTTGCGATGGCGCTTCAGGCCTTTGAACTTTTGGGCTTCGAAAAAGTTCGTGGCTACCAACCGCAGCGTCTGACGGAAGGTTACGGCCTCCACAGCGAAGCGATCGAGCGACTAAAAAAGGAAACTGACTGCACGCTTTTGATTTCGATCGATCTTGGAATCACCGCGATGGACGAAGTCGAAACAGCGCGCGAACTTAAAATCGACGTCATTGTTACAGATCACCATTTGCCAAAGCACGATGAAGGCAAAGTGATTCTTCCAAAAGCACATGCGGTTGTGAATCCCAACCGCGGCGATTGCACTTCGGGCCTGGGGCATTTGTGTGGCACCGGAGTGATTTTTTACCTGATCTTGTCCCTGCGTCGTGCGCTTTTGGAAGAAGGCCTTATCAAAGACGCCTTTGATCCAAAAATACTTTTGGACTGCTTTGCGATTGGTACGATCACTGACCTTGTTCCTCTTCAATTCGAAAATCGAATTTTAGTGAAGCACGGTCTTGTAAAGCTGGCAGAGACGAGTCGACCGGGCCTTCGCGAGCTACTAAAAGCGCTCGAACTTTGGGGGCGCCCCTTAAACGCGCAAGACGTTGCGTTGCGATTTGCGCCAAAACTCAATGCGCTGTCTCGCATGGGGTCTGGAATTCAGCCGCTCGATCTCTATACCGAATCCAATCCTGATCGTGCGCGAGACTTGGTGTCTCGTGTACTCTCTAACAATCAAGATCGGCAGGCGTCGCAAAAGTCCGCCGACGATGAAGCTGAACGCCTTTTAAAAGACCGAGCGCCTCGCGGTGCTATTGTTATTGCGAGCGACAAATTTCATCGCGGTGTTGTCGGACTTGTAGCGACACGCTTTAGTCAGCGTTTTGGACTTCCTGCCTTCGTTGGCGCGATCGAAGGTGATGCGGGTTCGATTGTCGGAAGCGCACGCGGTCCGAACGGAATGTCGATCAGTCTTTTAGATGCGATGGACGCGGCGACAGACTGTCTTGATCAATTCGGTGGGCACGCCGTCGCTGCGGGGTTTGAAGCCAAACGTGATCGTTTCGACGAATTCCGCGAGACATTGGAGCGATGGTATTTAGCGCAAGGTGCAGCGGGTGCGGCTCGCGAATCTGTGCTCGAGTACGATGCGATTAGTCATTTCTCCGAGCTAAACCCCTCGTTTATGAATTGGCACGAGCATATGGGTCCGTTCGGTGCGCAGTCGCCAATTCCACTTTTTCGTTTCGACGACTGCTTGGTGGCCCAAGTGCGAACCTTAAAGGGCGGGCATTTGAGGCTGAGACTCGCTCAAGCGGGCGCTGAGGCCGTTCAGGGAATTTGGTTTTCGCCACCACCCGGCGCTGAACCAGAGCTTGGTTCGCGTGTGTCGGTGATCGCAGAAGTGCAGTGGAATCACTACCAAGGTTCGCGCACGATTCAGCTCATGATTCAGGATGTCCAGATTGCCGGGGGCCACCGCACGTGATACCCACCAACGGAGACGAAAGTTTTCGAGGGGGAATTCAGTCATGTCAGAACACACGAGCAGCGCAAAACCCGGTTTTAAAGCCGCAGCGAAGATCAAAGCATCAAAACTGGCGTCGGAACTAAAAAGTGAAAATTTGCGTCCGCTGCTTCGACCGCTGGTCGAAAAAGCGCAGCCGTTTGTAGATCGAGCCGATCAAGTTCTTTTGGGTCTCTCTCACACGAAAGAGTCCATCCCGGCGCTTTTGAAACAAACACTTCAGGCGATCGAAAAAAATCCGAACGATATCGTCGGCCGCGTGAGCCGATCTGTTCTTGAGCGCGCCGAGACTGTCCGAAAACAGCTCATCGAAAAAGCGCAGGACTCCGAAGTTCGCTTCAACAAACGCTGGGTCCCCGAGTGGGTGAAAGATGTGAGTTTTGCACCTGCGGTGCAAGACGTGAAGGCACCAGCGGTGCAAGACGCTGCACCAAAAGCTTCTGCTTCGACCAAGACTTCGTCTGCTAAAAAGACTTCTTCTGTGCCGAAAGCCGCAGCAAAGACAAAGAAGCCTCGCGCGGCGAAAGCGTCGAAAAAGGTTTAGGCCCAATGAAGTCGGTCGTCTTGCTCTCGTCGGGGCTCGATTCGACGGTGAATCTATTTCGAGGAAAAAAAGAGAGCGAAGTGCTTCTCGCGCTGACGTTTGACTATGGTCAACGGGCGGCCGCACGCGAGATCGAACGATCGACGAAGATCGCAGCTCTCGCTGGCGTTCGTCACCACGTGGTGGCTCTTCCTTGGTTTCGTGATTTCACAAAGACGTCGCTGGTCGACGCCTCGATGGAAGTTCCCACGACTTCAGTTTCCATCGACAATCTTAAAGTGAGTGCCGAGACTGCAAAAGCCGTCTGGGTTCCGAACCGAAATGGAATTTTCCTCAACATTGGTGCTGCGTTCGCCGAATCGCTCAAAGCGAACTGGCTGATCCCAGGATTTAACTTCGAAGAAGCTCAGACTTTTTCGGATAATTCCGAAGCTTATTTGCAGTCCATGACAAAGGCGCTTCACTTTTCAACGTCGAACCACGTCGAAGTGAAGTGCTTCACCACTGCCATGACGAAAACTGAAATTGTGAAACTCGGTCGCACATTGGGTGCGCCGTTTGATTTGATGTGGCCATGTTACTTTGGTGGAGAAAAGCCCTGCGGCCAGTGCGAATCCTGCCAACGTTTCCAACGCGCGTTTTAGGGTACCCGGTTCTTTTTTGAGAAACGGCGCGTCTCGCGCAGCGTTTCTCAAAAAAGAACCGGGTACCCTCCCGGGAGAGATATGCTGACCAAGTTTATTGAAAAGGAATTTGCGTACGACGGAACTCAGCTTCGTTCGCTCTATGCGTACTTGGACCATGGCCTTCTTGGCGACTCGGTCGTATCGTGGGTCGGACCTTGCGATATCGACTTTGCGCACATGGTGGACGGCGAAGACCTTCTATCGAAGTCGGAAATTCGCGGTGCGCGCATGGTTCACTTCATCGTCGAAAAACATCACGCAACTTTGGCTGAAATGGTGGCGCTTCAGCGGCTCCTCGCAGCGATCGTCAAAGACGTCGTTGCAAGACAGTCGTCGCGATTCACCGTTCGCCGCGATGGTGATGACATCTTCGTCGTTCTTCCGGACGGTGAAGGAAAACTTTCGATCTCCATTGCGACTGTTTCGCCATCCTCGGGCCTCATTCATTTTGCGGTGAATGTTTCCAACGAAGGCACGCCCGTGAAGACCGCTTCGCTGGAAGATCTTCGCTGGGCCGCGCGGGAATTCAGCGAAAGTGTTCTAGCCGCATTCTCAAAAGAGTGTCTGTCCATCCGCGAAGCGACCATGAAAGTGAAATGGGTTCGGTAATCGAAGCGCCGGTGTAGACAAAGACGTCTTCGCTTTGAGGGACTGTTTGTGAGAGCAAGATTGTTTCGATGATTCTTTCAAGGGCAGGATGGCTTCAAGCGGTTCATTCCGAACGGCGATCAGAAAAAGGAGAATTGCAGATGGGTAAACTTTCGAAACAGGCAAAATTTCTATTGGTCACGGTCGCCGTGGCTGTCGGCCCCACGCTGTCAAATGCCGAAGGGACGAACGGTCCTCAGGAAGAAAATGTCGGATCTGTGACGATGCCGAACCTTGAGCCCGTTCGACAGACAACCGGGCGCGTTCGAATTTATAAATCTGTGGTTCAGCGCACGCCAGGCGGTGGCTATTCTCTTCAAAATTCCGACGTTTGCCAAAAGGACATCGTGATTGATGTTTTTGATGGGAGGAACCTAAAGAGTTTCGGGTACACGGTCAAACCGGCGCTGACGTGCGATTCGGAGATCGACGGGCAGAAGGTCGAACTGATGGGCAACGCTGTGATCGTTCTTCGTTCGGAGTCTGCGTTCAAGGGCGACCCGGTCCTGGACGTTCGCTCGAATTCTTTCAATTTGATCAGTGTTGATCCGGTTTCCACGACTCGGCGAGCTCATGCCGGTGCCCAGGTGGTCAGCCGTGATTTGACGGCGCCCGTAGTCTTGAGAGCCGAGGAGTCCTTCACTTGGGATTGTGGTACGGGGTCTTGTGGCCCGTCTGCGACGGAATACTTTTCGGCGACGATCGAGTTTGGTCCCTAAATGAAGGCTCTATCAATCCTAATGGCTGTCGCTCTTCTCATCGTGGGCGAATTTGCTGGTGCGATTTCACGATCCGGTGGCGGAAAACTTGAAAGTTTCGAACTTGGTTTCGAGGCAGAGACTCCTCGAGAATACGCGCGAGCCAATCCGCTTCGTGATCACGGTTTGCGTCTTTGGTCCGACACGATTTTCGGTAGCTCTACTTTTTCAGCCGAGTCCTTCATTGAGCTTCGAACTGTTGAGTCCGAATTTCCTGAGATTGCGAAATTAAATCGCACGGGTGTTGAGGCTGAATTTTCGAAACTTGGTTGGAAACGAATCGCCTCTTCTGATCCGTGTGTCGACTCCTACAGAAATGTTTCGAGCTCGGTCGCAGCGACGGTCTTGTTGTGGGGTCCGGGACGCGGTCTGGTAATACTTGGTGGCTTATCGCAACCGGCAAAAAACGGTGTCGACGAAATCATATCAACTTTGGAGCTTACGCCGGGCAGCTGCGCATGGTGACTGACAAATGATCGAAACGATTTCGAATTATTCAAAAGCGACGGACTTCTTGAAGGATTGGATTGAGTTCAAGAAGTCAAAACGGGCGGGGTTTTCGATGCGAAGGCTTTGCAGTCTTCTTGAATTGAAAAGCCCCAACTATCTGGCTTTGATTTTGGATGGTAAGCGCGCGCTCACGATCGATATTGGCCTAAGGCTCGCAAAACAGATGTCGCTGTCAAAGACGGAAGCTGATTATTTTATTTCGCTGATCGAAGCGGAAAATTCGTTGAGTGATCGCGATCAAGAGATTCACGAGAAAAAAGTTCTTCGGTCACGACGTCATTTAAAAACAGAGTTCGTCGAAGAGAGTCAGATCAAGTTCGTGGCCGAGTGGTATCACATGGTGGTGCGCGAGCTCGCGCTTCTTCCCGAATTCGAATTTTCGCCTCGGTATGTCGTTAAAAAGCTGAATCAGCGGATTTCTATAGAAGAGGCCGAAGCGAGCCTTCAGCTTCTAAAAAACCAAGGTCTGATCGCTCAAAGTGAAGACGGGTCGTGGTTTTCAACCGACAAAGTGCTCGATACGGGGGACACAGTTTTTGACCGCGAACTGATGGAGCAACATCACGCAGCGACTCTTCGAATGTGGTCCGAGAGCCTTTCGACCCTGAACCCTAAAGAGCAGCAGCTGGGACTTCTTCACATTCCAATCGCGACAGAAAAAATTCCGGAACTCCGCGACCGCATTCGCCGCTTTCAAGATGAGCTGATCGGTTGGCTCGTCGAAGAGAAAAATCCCGACCGCGTCGTGCAAGTCGGCACCTACCTAATCCCATTCGACAAGTAAGTAATTCCTAATTCGCCGGCAGACGTGCCGGCGACAGCGCAGCCGGGCTGGGCCCCGGCGGAGCGACGCAACTAGATCGCGACGACTTCGCGGATTTCGGGAACTGCGTCTTGAAGACGAGTTTCAATGCCCATTTTCAACGTCATGGTTGAGCTTGGGCAGCCGGCGCAAGAGCCCTGCATGTGAAGATAAACAACACCGTCTTCGTATTTCGAAAACACGACATCGCCGCCATCTTGAGCAACCATCGGTCGGATTTCTTCGTTCAAAACGCGTTTGATCTCTTGAACCGCCGGACTATCGCTGGAAGTGCTCGCCGATTGATCATTTGTCGTCGCACCTGAGCCATCGGCTCCAGATGTCGCAGCTTTTGGAGCCACAACGGGAGCGCCAGACTCTAAGTGCTCTTCGATGAGGCCGGCCAAAGGTTCCGCAATCATGTCCCAGTCGACCCAGTCTTGTTTGGTCACCGTAATGAAGTCGCGACCGATATAGACGCCGGCGGCCCACGGAAATCCGAAAAGTCGTTTCGCCAGAGGAGAAAACTGCGCTTCGATGGCGGACTTAAATTCAACCGGGCGATCAGTGAAAACCCTCTCGCTTCTTTTGGCGAGCATCTCGTCTGCCGTGAAGCGCAACGTCTGCGGATTCGGGGTCGTCTCAAACCGGACGTTGGGCGTTGAAGTGCTGGTCATTGTGTCTCCGATTGTCGTGCCGAGTTGCCTGACTCATAGCACAGAGACTCACTTTTGACTCGCCCAATTTCTTGGTTTCGATACCTTGATTTCCCCGGGGGCCCTAGCTAGTTTGAGCCCTCAAACGACATCTAGGAGACTCTGATGACACCGCGAGTTCGCGAAATTCTAAGCTGGTACGGTTCTGACAACCCTGGAACTCTCACGAATTTGGCGCGCATGCTGAATCACGGTCGCCTCGCAGGAACCGGAAAGATGGTCATCCTTCCGGTCGATCAAGGTTTCGAACACGGTCCCGCGCGAAGTTTCGCGAAGAACCCAGAAGGTTACGATCCGCACTATCACTTCAATCTCGCGATTGAATCCGGTTGCAACGCCTACGCAGCACCCCTCGGTTTCATCGAAGCTGGTGCTCGTGAGTACGCAGGCGAAATTCCGCTGATATTGAAAATCAACAACAGCGATAGCCTCTGGTCGAGCAAAGCTCCGATTTCGGCGCTCTCTTCAGGCATCGACGATGCTCTTCGCCTCGGCTGCTGCGCGATTGGTTTCACAATTTATCCAGGCTCGGCGGACCGCAAGGGAATGTACGAAGAACTTTCGATGGCGACTCAAGATGCGAAAAAAGCAGGTCTTGCGGTTGTCGTCTGGTCGTACCCTCGCGGCGAGCAGCTTTCAAAGGCCGGAGAAACTGCGATCGATGTCATCGCGTACGGCGCGCAGATCGCGGCTCAGTTGGGTGCTCATGTGATCAAAGTAAAACCGCCGACGGCGCACATCGAACAAGATGCCGCTAAAAAAGTTTACGAAGCTCAAGGAATTCCCGTGGGAACAATGGCCGAACGCGTGAAGCACGTCGTTGATTCCTCGTTTGCCGGTCGTCGCATCGTGATTTTCTCGGGCGGCGAAGCGAAGGGAACCAAAGAACTTCTTGAAGAGGTTCAAGGTCTCGCGCAAGGCGGAGCTTTCGGTTCGATCATGGGTCGAAACGCTTTCCAACGTCCAAAGAAAGAAGCCATCGAACTTCTTAAATCCGTGCAGGATGCGTTCGCCGGAACGGCGACATTCAGCCAGACCGGGAAAAAACTGTGAGCGACCGCGACTTTCCGCCCTTAGCCACGCCGGCCCCTGCCTCGACAAAGACGTCGGTGGACGAAAATCCACTGCGGGCCGAGAAGCGCCGAAAGCTTGGCGAACTTCGTGCAGCGGGGATCGATCCTTACCCACATAATTTTGAGCGTTCATCGACGATTCAGCCGATCCACGAAAAGTTCGGCGAGATTCTTGTCGCTGGTGATCAGCGTGAGACGGATCGCTATCAAATCGCCGGGCGTCTGATGACGAAGCGGCCCATGGGAAAAGCGGCTTTCTTTAACGTTCAAGATCAGTCGGGATCGATTCAAGTTTATCTCAAAACCGAAGAGCTCTCGCCCGAGGACGCCAAAGCTTTTGATCTTATCGACCTTGGAGACATCGTCGGTCTTGAAGGATTCATCTTTAAAACTAAAAAAGGTGAGCTCTCACTTCACGCGAAAAAATTCAAAATTCTTTGCAAAACATTAGAGCCACTTCCGGAAAAATATCACGGCATTCAAGACGTCGAGATCAAGTACCGCTATCGTCATCTTGATTTGATTTCGGATTCCGACTCGCGAGAAGTTTTCGTGAAACGATCGAAGGTCATCGCTGAGACAAGAAATTGGCTCAATTCGCGTGGATTCCTAGAAGTCGAAACGCCGGTGCTTCAGCCGATCTACGGTGGGGCGGCGGCTTATCCGTTTTCGACACACCATCGTGCGCTCGATATGAAGCTCTTCCTGAAAATCTCTCCTGAACTTTATTTGAAACGCCTCATCGTGGGTGGCTTCGAAAAAGTTTATGAGATCGGAAAGAACTTTCGAAACGAAGGCATCGACCGTACTCACAATCCTGAGTTCACGATGCTTGAGTGGTACGAGGCTTACACAGATTACAATGATCAGATGAAACGTTTTGAAGAGCTGATCGCTCACTTGGCGAAAACCATCACCGGTTCAACGACCGTGATGTACCAAGGAAAAGAGATCAACTTCGCTCCTCCGTGGCGTCGTCTGTCGGTCTACGATGGAATCCGCGAGTACGCAGGTATTGATCCCGACACGGCATCCATCGATGAGCTATTCAAAAAAGCAAAGTCGCTGGGGTCTGAGATGAAAACTCCCGGTACACGAGCTGCGATCGCTATGGAAATCTTTGATGGAGCCGTCGAGCCCGCTTTGTGGCAGCCGACGTTTGTCATGGATCATCCGATTGAGATCAGCCCGCTCACGAAAAAACATCGCACGAAACCGGGCCATGTTGAGCGCTTCGAACCCGTCTGCGCGTATATGGAAATCGGAAACTCTTATACCGAGCTCAATGATCCTGAAGATCAGTTGGCTAGGCTTCAAGAGCAAGAAAAGCAGCGACTTGTTGATGAAGAAGCTCAGCCGATGGATGAAGATTTTCTTCACGCCATCGACACAGGGATGCCGCCAACAGGTGGTGTGGGAATTGGTCTTGAGCGCATCGTGATGCTGCTCACGGATCGCCCCTCGATCCGCGACATTCTGCTTTTCCCAACGATGAAAAAAACCTGAAGGTACCCGGTTCTTTTTGCAGAAGCGCTGCGTGAAACGCGCTGCTTCTGCAAAAAGAACCGGGTACCTCTGAGCGGAGGTTCGGATGCGAGGTCAGAGTCTGAAATCGAAAACGAACTTTGAAACGGACGCTCGGTCCGCGATGTTTCTCCTCTTTGCTTTTTTAGTCTTCGTGACCGGGTGTCAGACAAAGCCAACGGTGATTCGTGAAACCGTCTCGCGATCGTTTGAAGGAAGTCGCGCACTACTGGGACCTATTGAACTTTCTGACGACGTCGTCATCGCGGATGCACGTCCGCCGTTTGATTATTCGATGGCTCGAATTCCGCGCTCGGTTTCAATCAACTGGGCCGATTACACCGAGACTGCGCCCAATCAGCGCGGTTGGCCGCAAAAAGATATTTTCGCAGCTGCTCGTAGGCTCGCAAGGCTTGGCATTGGTCCAAAGTCAAAAGTCGTTGTTTTGGGACTTGGAGATGAAGGGCAGGGCGAAGAGGGAAGAGTGGCGTGGATGCTTGCTTACATGGGAGTCTCCGACGTTCGGTTCGGTCGCTTTGGTTCCGTGAAAGCACGAATCACGACTGAAGCTTTACCAGACAATGCGAAGTCGGCTTTCACCGATGACGATTCGAAGCGCTCACTTCAGCCGCCGGAAGCACCGACCGAGGCGAAGCCAATTTGGAAACCCGAAGTGGTGAGTTCTCTCATCGTGACGAAAGAAGAAATCCTAGGTGCAATGAAGAACGTGGCGACCTCGAAGCCATGGAGTTACAATGGAGCACCGGCTCGAATTTACCGCATTATCGATGTTCGTCCCGAGGCTGAGTACCTTGGGAAAAAAGGTGGATTGCGATCAAAGGCGATTCCCAATATCGAAGCCCTCAACGTTCCGTGGAAAGAATTTTTCAACTTCGATTTCCGTCCGCTGGAAGAAACAGCCCAGCGTCTTCTCTCGGTCGGTGTTGAATCAAAACATCGCGTAATTCTGATCGACAATGACGGCATCGCGAGCTGTGCCTCGACAATGGCGCTGCGTGCTTTTGGCTACGCGCAAGCCGGTTGTTTCGCCGGCGGCTACAACGATCTGATGAAGTAGTGGCAGGTTTGATTTTTTCAAACCGGAGGTTTGATTTCTTTCAGACCGCAGGTTTGATTTTAAAGAGAATTGAATTGAGAGCCCGCAGTAAATTCGGATCATACTTGGCAGCAAGCTTTGAAGATAAAAACTCAACGGCCGCGATCGGCGACATCGGTTCGTTGTAAGAGCGCTTGGTCGTCAAAGCATCGTACGTGTCAGTGATTGCGACGATTCGAGCCATCGGATGAATTTCATTTCCCGGCAGCTGCTGGGGGTAGCCATTCCCAAGGAAACTTTCGTGATGCTCAAAGCAGCACGCCTTCATGGCTTCGCTAGCTCCGTGTTCGTTGAGAACTTTAAGACCGTACTGAGGGTGCTTTTGCATCTGCGCCCATTCGACGTCATCAAGAGGACCTTGTTTACAGATGATCTCGGCTTTCACATGCCGTTTTCCGATGTCGTGGAAAAGAGCACCGCGCCCCAATTCTTGAAGGTCGTCGCCCGAATAGCCCGCAACTTGCCCTAAACCCAACGAATAAATCGCGACATCCAGCGAGTGGTTGTAAGTGTAGAAATCATGCGACGAGAGGCCGACAAGATGAGACATCGCCGCTGGTTCTTGCTCCATGAATTCGACAAAATTCGTGATGAGCTCTTTCGAATCCGCCAGTGCTTCGTTCACGTCTTCTTTTTCAAAAATTTCTTCAGCCAGCGTCATGCTGGATTCGCGCAAGACATTGGCCTTGGTCTTTACGTCGAGCTCCGCTTCGTTCATGCGGTCGAAAATGTAGCGCTTAAAAAAAGCGCGCTGTTCATCAGGGACATAAAAAACGTCGGCACGTTGAAGGTGAGCGATTTTATTTCCAGAAAGTTTGTCTCCGGCTCTTAAATACAAAACCATCCGGCCATTGATCATGATGAAAGTGTCAAACGTCGTCGGACGATCGGGGATCAGCGAGTTGACGCGGATCTTAAATTTGCCAGCCGATGGCGGAGCGGAGCCGATCGCTTCCGACAGTGCCGACTGAACGAGTGTCTCAGAATGATTCGTGTTGCCTGACTTTGACATACCCTCTTAGTGTGCCAAGAAGAGCTTCAGTCTCCAAGGAGTGATGTTGGCGATCTTAAAATTCGACACTCCCATCCAGTTCATCAAAGGCGTCGGACCAAAGTTGGGCGATCGCTTCAAAGATCACGGTGTTTTCACCGTTCAGGATCTCTTGGAGTGGTACCCACGCGCTTATGAGGACCGCCGTGCTGCTCGCAGCATCGCAAGCCTTAAACCCGATGAATTAGTAAGTCTCAGGGCTGAAGTCGTGGCCGTGAAAAGCTATACCCTGGGGAAAAGCCGAAGAAAGGTCTATGACCTGATCGTTCGGGATGAAACGGGACGAATTCACTGCAAGTTTTTTCGAGTCCCCTACAAAGGGTACTTCGAGAGGTTCAAACCGCTTTCAAAAGTCAGAGTCATCGGCAAGGTCACCCATTACCGCGGCCAAATCGAGTTTCACCACCCCGACCTTCAAGACGATGCGCCCGACACCGTGACCGACGACGACATCGTTGTGCCGATCTACCCCGAAACCGAAGGCGTAACGAACCGGCAGCTTCGAAAACTCATCGGATTTGTGCTCGATGAGCTTCGAAAGACCATCGCGGCCTCTCCGGGAGATTTTGAAAAGCTCGACAAGCTTCCACGCTGGGTTCTTGAGGAAGCCTTACTTCCTTCGCGCTTTGAGGCGCTCGATAAAGTTCATCGCCCGCCCAAGGATGCAACCTTGGAATTTGCGGAGCTCAAATCACCGTTCCATCGACGCCTGATTTTTGAAGAGTTTTTTTGGCTGGAGCTTTGGCTTGCGTCCCGCAAAGAGGGAATGGCCCGAGAGCCAGGGCTTCCGTTTGAAAAAAAGCTGGAAGCCGCGACAAAGCTTAAACAAAGTCTTCCGTTTGCACTGACTAAAGCGCAGCTAAGAACTTTTGACGAGATCGTAAAAGACCTCTCCGGCCACACTCCGGCCAAACCCATGCATCGTCTTGTACAAGGAGATGTGGGAAGTGGAAAAACTCTCGTCGCACTGATGTCGGCTCTGGTGGCGATCGAAAATGGCTACCAAGTGGCGCTGATGGTTCCGACAGAAATTTTGGCCGAGCAACATTACAGAACGGCGAAAAAACTTTTAGAACCGCTCGGAATTCAAGTGGGTCTATTTACGGGTTCCATTAAAACGGCCGAGCGCGCACAAGCTCAGGCGCTACTTGACCGCGGTGAAATTCAGTTCGCCGTCGGAACCCACGCCTTGATCGAAGACGCTGTCGTTTTCAAAAATCTGGGACTTGTAATCATCGACGAGCAACATCGATTCGGTGTGCATCAACGCGCAAAATTGAAAAACAAAGGTCAAAAAGTCGCTGCGACCAAAGGCTCTAAAAAAACCGCCGAAATCGAAATTTCGCCGCACTTCTTAATCATGACGGCCACTCCAATTCCACGAACTCTTGCCATGACAGTTTACGGCGATCTCGACGTGTCGGTGATCGATGAGCTTCCTGTCGGACGCTCGCCGATACAGACTCGGGTCGGCTATGAATCCCACCGCGACAAAATGCTTAACTTCGTAAAAGCGCAGATCGAAAAAGGCCGCCAAGCCTATTTCGTGTATCCGCTGGTGGAAGAAAGTGAAAAAATCGATCTCAAAAACGCGATGACGGAGTTTGAAACGCTCAAAGAAAAATTCCCCGAATTTCGCTTAGGACTTCTGCATGGGCGCATGAAGCCCGACGAAAAAGAACAAGTGATGCGAAGCTTTCGAGACGGCGAGTTTCAAATTCTTGTCGCGACGACAGTTATCGAAGTCGGAGTCGACGTTCCCAACGCAAATATTATCGTCATTGAACATTCAGAACGTTTTGGTCTCTCACAGCTTCATCAGCTTCGTGGGCGAGTCGGTCGCGGCGAGCACAAAAGTTTTTGTCTTCTCATGCTGGGCCGGGCGGTTTCAGAAGAGGCTCGGGACCGCGTGCGCGTGATGGAAGAGACGACCGACGGGTTTGTTATTTCCGAACGGGATCTGGAGATCAGAGGCCCCGGCGAATTTTTAGGTTCACGGCAATCAGGCCTTCCAGGATTTAAGCTTGCGAACATTGTTCGCGACGTTCGTATTCTGCAGGAGTCGCGCGACGCTGCTTTCAAAATTTTTCAACGTGATCCAAAACTTTCAAGCATCGAACATCGTCCGCTGCGAGATGAACTTTTGCGCGCACATGGACTCACGTCGCTCGCTTCTATTGGATGACGAGCGCTGCGTCATTATTTCTGGTTCTGTTTTGAAAGCGCTCATGTTTTCGTAATCGTCATGAAAAGACAAATTCCCAAGGGCACAGTGGCCCTCTTTGTTGCCGCTTTTTTTCTCACTCTTTGCTCGGTCCTTTGGCCCGCCATCTCGGATGCGGGCGAACGCTTAAGGCTTCGCACGGGAGATATCGATCTGACCAATATGTCGGAATCGACCAATGTTCTCTTGTTGCCTGACTTTGAGGCGACGCCGGAGGGGTCGAAGGCATCTTCGCAAAGCCGCCGGCCCGCTTGGATCAGCACAAATGTTTTTCGAAACAACAAAAAGGCCGATGCGCGAACGATCCGCCACTTTGTCGTGCAAATGCGTGAGCCGATCTCCAATGCCGATCTGATTAATTTTAAGTCTTTAAAGCTCACGATTCTTCGCTACATCCCTGACAACGCGGTCGTTATTGCGAGCACGGCTCGCAAAGCTCAAGTGCTGGCAAGATCGTCGAATCGGATTCGTGCGATTTCTTTGTACCGACCCGAGTGGAAGTTTTCACCAGAGCTTGGCGCCTCGTCCGTTTTCTCAGGTGACCCCAAAATCGTTTCCGTGGTTCGTCTATTTCCTGGGCAAGATGTGAAGTCGCTTTCGAAGCGTTTGGAATCTCAAACCTTCAAAAAAGCTCAGATCAAAATTCATAAAGCTTCGGGACGTACGTTGATCGTTGAATCAAACCGCTCCGCCTTAACGGTTCTCACCGACATTGATGCCGTCGAGTGGATCGAACCATCGTCGGCCGTCGAGCTACCGTGGTTTCGAGATGATGCTTTCCGATTTCTTCGGGCTTCGTCGCCGGGCGACTACTCGGACATCACTGGCTATGAGAGCGGAACGAAGTTGATGAACTTCGATGCTGTTTGGGCCAGAGGGCTCAGCGGCGGGGGGCAGACCGTCGCGTTCGCCGACACAGGAATGGATTTGGGTGACATCGCAAAAATTCATCCTGACTTTGAAACGCGAGTTCCAGAGGGCGGCATCTTTGGGCTTTTCTCTAAGAGCTGGGAAGATCCGATGGGGCACGGCACGCACGTGGCTGGTTCTGTTGGGGCCGATGGCCAAGCCTCCAGCGGTAAAGTGAAGGGCGCAGCAACGGCGGCGCAGATTCTTCCACAAAGTCTTTGGAGCCCGATGCTTGATAATTTGAGCATCCCTTCAAAGCTCAAAGACATGTTCGGAAAAGCCTATTCTTCAGGGGCGCGCGTTCACACGAATTCGTGGGGATCCGCCGCAAGCTTTGGCGTTTACGATTCCATGGCTCAGCAAGTGGACGAATTCATTTATTCAAATCCTGAATTTTTGATTCTTTTCGCCGCCGGAAATAACGGCGAAGACGCTGATCGCGACGGGCGCATCGACGGAAATTCTGTATCGACGCCGGGAACAGCGAAGAATGCTTTAACGGTCGGAGCGAGTAAGAATTTGGTAGAGACTGGCGGCATCCAAGCCAAGCTCATCGAGCTTCGCATTGGAAAAGACAAATGGGGCGTCGAGCCTCTGGCGAGTTCGCGGTTGTCGGAAAACGAAAGGGGCCTTGCGCCGTTTTCCAGCCGAGGTCCGACGCTAGATGGTCGCTTAAAACCAGAAGTCGTCGCGCCGGGCACAAATATATTATCGACCCGTTCGCGACATCCGAAGTCGGATCCGCTGTGGGGTGCTTACAACGATCAGTATGTTTGGTCGGGTGGAACGTCGATGTCGACGCCGCTCGTGGCAGGTGCTGCGGCTGTCGTTCGCGAGTATTTGATCAAAGACCGAAAGATCGCATCACCAACAGCGGCGATCGTAAAAGCTGTTCTCATGCACACGGCGGAAGATTTGTTCCCAGGTCAATTCGGTGCCGTCGGAACTTCGCGGGGCCAAGAGCTCGCGACTGTTCGACCGAATATGGATGAAGGCTACGGCCGCGTTGATGTTTCAAAAGCGACGACGCTTGAGACGTCGCTTCTCGTCGACGAGCGCGTCGGCCTCGGGCCTGGCGATCGTCACATGTATCCCGTGAATCTCGCGAAGGCGACAGAGCTCACGGCGACGCTTGTGTACTCGGACGTTCCCGGTGCTGCTGCCGCCGCACAAACATTGGTGAACGATCTTGATCTTGCGATCATCGACAGCCGTGGACAGAGATTTGAAGTCGCCGACCGAGTGAACAACAACGAGCATGTCGCGATTTCTCTTCCTGCTGGTCAGTATCAAATTGAAGTTCGTGGTTACAACGTTCCGATCACCAAGCAGGGCTATGCTTTGATCGTTTCAGCCGCGCAGTAAATTAGTCTGAAAATTCACTAGAGTGGTTTTTTAGCCACTCACCGGTGACGAATCGCGCTCGTGGCCTCTTTGGCCGTGAGAAAAATCTTCAAATCAGTTCGCAGGAAATCCTCTGAGATCACATCTGAGAGGATTTGATGCGCAGCATCATGAACTTGTGACTTTAGCATCTGTCAAAGCCTGAAATTCTTGCGACGGGGTGCCGTTAAAGGTCTCCGTTTGTTGATGGAGAGTGTCATAGATGCTATAACTTCGACCGGATGAAAGCTGGCTGCGGGCTTCGTAATGAAGTTTGAGTCGTGTTTCTGATTTTAGTCGGTGGGGCGGCTGTCAGAGCGAGACTTGGTGGAACAAACCGCACAGCGTCATTCGTGGAGGAAGGCGTGAAATCAAAACCGTCGGGGAAAGCTCCGCAAACCAATCAGACGAAGTCGACACAGACGAAGTCGGCTTCGGAGAAATCGAAATCCGTTCCAACTAAAAATACTTCGGTGGCCCTTAAGGCATCGGTAAAGGCACCTTTGAAAACGACAGCTGTACAAGCCAATGTGAGAACTTCGTCGTCGCATATTTCGTCGACGGCCCGTAAAGGCGCACCTGCTTACAAGACAGTGGCTCCTAAATCACAACCTGCTTCTGTTCCCGTTGTCGCGGCTCCGGTCGTGGATCCAACGGCGTACGTACATCCTGACGCGGCTTTGCTGGCTCCGAAGACTCCTGCACGTTCGAATCGTGGTTATCGTCCGGGCGCTGTTGAGGCGACGAAAACTTTGGCTGAGCTCAGCGATGAGCCGATTGAATTCAAAGTCGGCGACAATGCTGTTTACCCTGGCCACGGTGTCGGACGAGTGAACGCAATCGAGACCAAAGAGATCGCGGGAACGAAGCTGACGTTTTATAGCATTCAGATTCTCGACAGTGGAATGAAGATCATGGTCCCGCAGGCCAACGTGAAGAACGTCGGGCTTCGTCCGATCATCTCGAAAGAAGAAGCGACCTTGGTTGTCAGCATCTTGAAGCAGACAGACGTAAAGATCGACAACCAAACCTGGAACCGCCGGTACCGCGAGTACATGGAGAAAATCAAAACGGGAGGCGTTCGCGAGATCGCTGAGGTTTTGCGCGATCTCTTTTTGCTCAAAGTCGACAAAGAGCTCAGCTTTGGCGAGCGCAAGATGCTCGATACGGCTCGAAATCTTCTGATCAAAGAGCTCATCTTGGCAACAGGCCGCGACGAGTTGATGAAAGAGGCTGAAGTTAAGGCCATCCTCGACCTGACATAGGGTCGTTCGAGCTGGCGCTTCCCGCCGGAAGAACACGTTACCGATCGCTTAAAAGTACGCTCAAAGGGAGAGCCCGGTTGTGAAAACAACCGGGTTCGTTTTATTGTGGAGCGATACGAGGAACTTATGTCATCAACGCCTGTCCGAGTTCGTTTTGCTCCCAGCCCCACGGGTTATCTTCACGTCGGTGGTGCGCGCACGGCTCTCTACAATTTTCTTTACGCTAAAAAAACCGGCGGCGAATTCATTCTGCGAGTCGAAGACACGGATCTTGAGCGGTCCACAGAAGAGTCGATGCGAATGCAGATCAATGACCTGAAGTGGCTGGGCTTAAAGTGGGATGAAGGTCCGCACCCGGAGACGCATGCGGACATGGGACCGTATGGTCCGTACCGTCAGAGTCATCGAAAAGAAATTTATCTTCAGCACGCGCAGAAACTCGTTGAGAGTGGGCGGGCTTATTATGATTTTCGGACAGATGCTGAGCTTGATGCGATCAAAGAGCGATTGATCAAGACCGGAAAACCACCGCAGATCGAGGCTCCCGAAACACTTGTTCCACTGACGGAAGCGCGCGCCCGCTTGGCAAAGGGCGAGACTGCGGCGATTCGGTTTCAGGTGAATCGAAAAGGTGAACCTGAAAAACGTGAGTATGTACTTAACGATCTTGTCCGCGGTGAAGTGAAATTTCCGTCGGACATGGTTGGCGATTTCGTCTGCATTCGTTCGAACGGAATGCCGGTCTACAATTTTTGCTGCGCGATCGATGATGCATTGATGAAGATCACGCACGTGTTTCGCGCCGAAGAGCATCTGTCGAACACGCTTCGACAGATGATGCTATTTGAAGCGTTCGGTTATGCTTCGCCTAAGTTTGGCCATCTCTCATTTATATTGGGTCCAGATAAACAGAAGCTTTCAAAACGTCATGGCGCGACGTCGTGCAATGACTTTCGGTTGAAGGGTTACATGCCCGAAGCCCTCTGCAATTTCATTTTGCTCTCGGGTTGGTCGTCACCGGATGGGCGCGAGATTTTATCACGTGAAGAGCAGATTGAGCTATTCACCTACGAGAGATTCAATTCGGCGCCCGCCGTTTTCGATGACACGAAACTTCTTTGGATGAACTCGATGTACCTTCGCGCTCTGCCGCACGAAGAGCTCTGGTCGCGCCTTCAGCCGTTCTTGAAGGAAGCGGGTTTGACAATTCCGCAGGGCGACGATGTTCAGTGGCGGGATCACGCACTGTCGGCTTTCAAAACATCGATGCAGACATTGGCCGATGCGCCGAAACTTTTTGAAGCGTTGGATGATTCGAAGTTTTCATTAAAGCCGGAGGCTACAGAAGTAAAAGCTTGGCCTGACACTTTGAAAGTGTGGGCGGCGTGGAAGTCGGAGCTGGAAAAGCACGCTGCAAAGTACATCACGGAACCGGAGTTCGCTGCGATCCAAGATCGGGTGAAGGATCAGACGGGCGTGAAAGGAAAGCAGCTCTTTCAACCGATTCGCGTCGCCGTGATCGGAACGCCGCAAGGAACGGAGCTTAAAGTTCTTGTTCCGCTTTTGGCAAAGTCGTCGCTGATCAATCGTGTAGATCGTTGCCTGAAAGCCTAGTCTTAGGCGGGGAAAAGAATGCTTAAAATCTACAATACGATTTCGAAAACCAAAGAAGAGTTTAAGCCCATCAAGGCGGGCGAAGTGTCGATCTACGTTTGTGGTCCGACGGTCTACGATTTTTTGCATGTTGGAAACTTCCGCGGACCCGTCTTCATTAATATGGTCCGAAACTGGCTTGAGACCAAAAGTCTAAAAGTGAATTGCGTTACGAATTTCACCGACATCGACGACCGGATTTTGAATCGCTCCTTAAAAGAAAATGTCGATTCACTTGTTATTAGCGAGCGCTACATTTCGGAGTACAAGACAGATTTTAAGAATCTCGGTCTCAGGCCACATACGTCCAACCCTAAGGTGACCGAGCATCTGCCGGCGATCATCTCGATGACTGAGAAGTTGATTGAGAACGGGAAGGCCTATGTTGTCGACGGCGAAGTCCTGTATGCCGTTCGCAGTTTCGACGGCTATGGGAAGCTATCAAAACGCGATATTGAAGACATGCGGACGGGGACACGCGTTCAGCCTGGTGAAAAGAAGAAAGACGTTCTGGATTTTTCGCTTTGGAAACCTGCGAAACCGGGCGAACCCTCGTGGCCTTCGCCGTGGGGTCCGGGGCGACCCGGCTGGCATATCGAGTGCTCGGCGATGATCGAGGCGATTTTTGGCGATACGATCGATATCCACGGCGGTGGGATGGATCTTATTTTTCCGCACCATGAAAATGAAGTGGCGCAAAGTGAAGGGGCTAGTGGAAAGCCCTTTGTGAAGTATTGGCTTCACTGGAACATGATCAATTTCGGCGGAATGAAAATGTCGAAGTCGGTCGGTAATATTCGAACTGCCAGAGATTTTTTGAGTGAGTATCATTCTGAAATTTATAAGTTCATGATTCTGTCCGTACACTATCGAAGTCCCAGTGATTTTTCGGACGTCGGCATTGAGCGCGCGGTTTCTGGTTTAGCGCGAATCTATTCGGCTTTGGCGCACGCAAATCGCGTCGTTTCGGACGGTGCCGCTGTCAGCACGGGTTCGGTTTCACCAGCTTTGGGGGAGGCGATGACGAAGGGCCGAGTGAAACTTCATGAAGCCATGGATGACGACTTTAATACGCCCGAAGCTTTCGCCGAAATCTTCAATGTGGTCCGGGCGTACAATGGAAGCGTCAAGCCCGGGAAACCGTCGCCGGAGGCGATCATCAATGCTCGTTCATTGATTGATTGGGTGCGTGAGCAGGGAAAGATTCTCTCGCTTCTTGAGCAAGACGTGGAAAGCTTTCTTGTTCAGCTTGATGACATTCTTTTGAAGAAAAAGGGCCTTGATCGAGCCGAGATCGAATCCAAAGTTCAAGCGCGCTGGAGCGCGAAGGTTCAGAAGAACTTTCCAGAGAGCGACCGACTTCGCGATGAACTTGTGAAGCTTGGAATCGCAGTGGCCGACACGGCCGATGGATCGCGCTGGGAAGTCGCCAAGTGAGCGAGACTTTGCCGGGCGGCCGCCGCGCCAGAATTCCGGTCGGACATTTTAAACTTAAAACTGAAATGAAGCCCGCCGGTGATCAGCCCAAAGCGATCGATCAAATCGTCGATCAGATCAAGGGCGGAACGAAGCACCAGGTGCTTTTGGGTGTGACGGGATCCGGGAAGACGTTCACAATGGCAAACGTCATTGCGAAAACCAATCTTCCAAGTTTGATTCTGGCTCCCAATAAAACCTTAGCGGCTCAGCTTTATGCCGAGTTCAAAGAGCTCTTTCCGGAGAACGCGGTCGAGTACTTTGTTTCGTACTACGACTACTATCAGCCGGAAGCCTATATTCCTTCGTCCGATACGTTCATCGAAAAGGATTCGGCGATCAACGAGCAGATCGATCGCATGCGCCACTCGGCGACACGCTCGCTGTTTGATCGTCGCGATGTGATTATCGTGAGTTCAGTATCGTGTATTTACGGACTTGGTTCTCCGGAGGCCTACGAAGGCATGATGATTCACATCGTCGGTGGAACTGAAATCCGGCGCGATCACTTTCTGCGCGAGCTTGTTCGAATTCAATACGCCCGAAATGACATCGATTTCCACCGAGGAAAGTTTCGGGTCCGAGGGGACGTCGTCGATATTCATCCGCCCTATGAAGAAGACCGTGTGGTCCGAGTCGAGTTCTTTGGCGACTATATCGAGAAGGTTTCTTGGATTGATCCGCTTCGCGGGGAAACTTTGGAAGAGCTTGATCAAATTGCGATTTACCCGGGTAGCCACTATGTCACCAGCGAAGACAAATCGAAGTCAGCAATCAAGACGATTCAGACCGAGCTTCTTGAACGCCTGACCGATATGAAAAATCAAATGAAGCTGGTCGAAGCGCAGCGACTTGAGCAGCGCACATATTACGACATCGAGATGATGGAAGAGCTTGGATTTTGTCCAGGGATCGAGAACTACTCGCGGCATTTGACGGGGCGACAGCCGGGCGAGCCACCGCCGACATTGATTGAGTATTTTCCGCCCGAGTTTCTTTGTTTCATCGACGAAAGCCACGTCACGGTCCCGCAGATCGGTGGAATGTACAGAGGCGATCGTGCGAGAAAAATGAATCTGGTCGATTTTGGTTTTAGACTTCCGAGTGCCCTGGACAACCGGCCTTTGAATTTTCAAGAGTTTGAAAAACTCATGGATTCTGTCATCTATGTTTCTGCGACGCCGGGACCTTACGAACTTCAAAAGTCCGAAGGTCTTATTATCGAACAGATCATCCGCCCCACGGGGCTTTTGGATCCGAAGGTCGAAGTGAGGCCCGCAAAACATCAGGTCGATGATCTTTTAAAAGAAATCCGCCTTCGTATCGAGCGCGGCGAACGAGTCCTTGTCACAACACTCACGAAACGTTCTTCGGAAGATTTGACCGAGTACTACGAGGGTCTCGGGATTAAAGTGAAATACCTCCATAGCGATATCAAAACGGTGGAACGGACCGAGATCATTCGCGATCTGCGGCTTGGGGTTTTTGATGTCCTGGTCGGAATCAATCTTTTGCGCGAGGGTCTTGATATTCCTGAGTGCTCTCTTGTGGCGATCACCGACGCCGACAAAGAGGGATTCCTTCGCAGCGAAAGATCTTTGGTTCAGACGATTGGTCGCGCGGCGAGGAACTCGGAAGGTATCGTCATTCTTTATGCCGACAATATTACGGACTCGATGAAGAAAGCGATGAGCGAGACCGCACGTCGTCGCGGTATTCAAGAGCAGTACAATTTGGCCAACGGCATTACCCCGACCACGATTCGAAAGAAAATCCGAGAGTCCTTGATGGAGATCTATGGCGAGAGTGCGACACCAGCGCCGCAGCCAATGGGACGCGGCCGCGGAAGCGGTGTTGGAAAGTCATCGAAAGTGGCTGAGCCTGAGAACGTCTACCGCGTTGCAAATGAAGGAATGGATCCAAAGAAACTGGCGAAAGAGGTCGAGAGACTTCGAAAGAGCATGAGAAAGCACGCGGAGAGTTTAGAATTTGAAGCGGCGGCAAAGATTCGCGATGAAGTGAAGCGGCTTCAGATGGTTCAGCTGTCGCTTTTGGATGGTGACACCGATTTGGCCAACGCATCTGTTCTGGATGGAAAAGTGTCGTCCGACCCGAACTGATCGGACGATTTGAAAGTCGCTAGATTACTCTTCGAAAGTGACTTCGACAGTCGACTCGAATTTTTCAGCAGCGTCGCAATCGAAATCGCCAGCGCAATTGACGGCCTTCATATCTGCAATGGCTTTTGAAGCATCGATTTTGTAGGTGCGATCAAAAAGTCCCGCGCCTTCATATTGGGTGGCAACGACTTCAAACGTCGTTGGTGATGTCGCGCGAGCGGATGTGAAGCTGAGAGCGTCAGAAATTAAGAATGTTGCTTCGACGTCGTACATTTCGCCTTTAGCGTACATCGTTAGAAAGATATTTTGTGTCGGACTGACATCAGTGCTTCCGCCAAGATCTTCAACAACAGCCGAAATTTGCATGTCCGTGTTTTTCGAAAGGGGCACGATTTGAACAACACGTGCTATTGAAACTGAACTTTTGGTGCTTTTGACTGTTTCGGCGCCAACGGTCAAAGGCAGAGCGAAAACTGCGGCAAGAGCGATGATAGACTTAAGCATTTTGATTTCTCCTGATTGGTTAATGTGGTCGCTGTTTAACTATGCGACCTGCGGGCGAGGCGCCATGACGATGGGTCGGTTGCAAATATGACCCGAGACTTTGAGGCGGGCCTTTGCTGATTTTTAACGTTTTTTCGGTCGTGCCTCGACGTATTTGCCTAAGGTTCAGTCGGAGTGACGGTTTTGGGCTCGGGTTGCGGGTTAAGATTTCGAAGTTTCGCTAGGGCAGAGCCGGGGTGGGGCTCGAATTTCTCTTGAAAATCGACTAAGATGATTCGTGCGTTTTTTAAGAAACTTCATTTTATTTTTATTCAGTTCGTTGGTGGCGATCGATGCTTTCGCCGCGGCGTTTGATCATTCGCGGGTGGGCTTAGAGTTTGAGTACGAAGCCTTGCGCCCAACCGCGAAAGTTTCAGACACCAAAAACCACGAGGCGCTGCTTTCATTTGTTCGAAATGAATTTGGCGGCAGTCGTATCCGGATGCAGTCCTGGGATAAATTTATCAATGCTCGCGGAACTATGATGGCGGCCTTTAAAGATCCTCAAGGTCGAATTTGGTCCGTGGTTCCAGAGAAGATGAACGGCGAAAAGTTTGATGGCTTTGAACTGATCACTCCGCCGCTCGAGACGCCGCAAGATGAAGAGAAGCTTGGGCGGGCTATAGAAGCTATTCGGCAATCGGGTCTCTTTATCGAGGGTTATAGTTCTTCAACTCACTTCACTTTGGATGTGAGTCAATGGGTGGGGGACTTAAACGCTCCGGGGGCTGATCGAAGAAACATCGCTGAATTTGTCGACGCGATTCTCTTTTTAGAAATGAATGTGAAGTCCATTTACAATCTCGTGGGTCCAAAGCGCTACGGTCACACCGTGAACAAGTTCGCGGTGCCACTGGCTCTCAATCAAAAAGCATTGCTAGCGGAGCTTGCGGCACTTCCAAGGCAGGATCGGACGTTGGGGAGCGTGCGGGCCGTGTTTCAAAAGTACCAGGCTATTGAGCTTGCGCTGTTTGGTGGAAACCCAGTTCACGCGTGGAAGTACCGAGCCTTTAACTATGGAAAGCTTTTTGGTCTTGGAGAATTTCGCGGCTGGAAGCTTCCGGTTGTGGAAGCGAGAATCGCGGACCTCATTGAAGATGCTGAAACGCTGAAGCAAACCGGGCGAGTCTTTGCGCGCGCTTTGGCGATGGGCGCAAGAAGCCATCAGGGTGAGTTCAGAGACCCATTTCCTGAATTTAAATCGTTTCACAGTGACTCTGAGGCCCACCAGCGTCTGGATGAGTCGATCCGAAACGAGTCCGAGTCCCGAGTTCAGAATTTCGCGATGAAACTGGGGCTTTCGCGCCATGTTCGCAGCAATACGGGGCCGAGAAGTTGCCGAGATCTGTTTTTAGAAGCAAACTAACGGCACTGTGCGCTTAAAGTCCGAGCAAGAGATCATTGAAGAGCTCAAAGAGAAGGTGCGGGAATTTCCGCATCTTCCGGGCGTTTATTTAATGAAGAACGCCGCGGAGAAAATCATCTATGTCGGCAAAGCCAAGAGCCTGCGCGCGCGCGTTCGAAGCTATCTTACGGATTCGAAAGACCACTCTCCCAAAACAAGATTTCTGGTTCGAAATATTCGGACGATCGACACGATTTTAACGAAGACCGAAGTTGAAGCCTTTTTGTTGGAAGCTTCGCTGATCAAGAAGCACCGACCGCGGTACAATATTCGGCTTAAAGACGACAAAAGCTATCCGTACATTCGTCTTTCGATGGCTGACAAATTTCCCCGAGTTTACCTCGCTCGGAAGGTCAAAAAAGACGGCGCGATGTACTTTGGTCCTTACACCAATGGGACGGCGGTCTGGGGTACGATAAAATTCTTAAATCGCACCTTCATGATTCGTGACTGTAAAGATGCGTTTTTTGCGACTCGAAAGCGGCCGTGTATGACTCATCAAATAGGTCGCTGCAAAGCCCCGTGCGTAGGCCTCGTCGGAAAAGACGAATACGGCGAAGATATCAAGCAGAGCATCCAGTTCTTAAGAGGTCGCGATAAGCAGATCGTAAAAGACCTGACAGGAAGAATGAAGGCGGCCTCGCAAAGTGAGCGCTTCGAAGCAGCCGCGCGTTTTCGTGATTCGATTGAGGCTGTAAAGTCCGTTCTCGAGCGGCAGGCCGTTGTGAACGACACTTCGGATCTTGATCAAGACGTTGTAGGGTACTTTGGTGATGAGCGCGGAACATTGGTTGAGACGATTCATATTCGATCGGGCCGTGTTATTGGAAACCGCGGTCATTTTCTTCCGCTGCTGGATGCGAACTCTCCCGACGAAGATGTCAGAGAGTGGCTCACCTCGTACTTGAACCAATACTACGACGAAGCGCTGATTCCCGATGAAGTTCTGCTCGCGATCGATCTTGGTCGAGAGATCATGGATCTCATCGCCGCTGTTCTTCAGGAGCGAAGTGGTCACAAAGTTAAAGTGAGATTTCCGACCGATGGCGCGGGTCATCGTCTGATGGACATGGCGAATGCCAACGCGAAAGAGCATTTTTCAAGTCACGTCGATAAGTCGGAAGCGAAAAAACGAGCGCTTGAAGAAATTCAAGAGCGTCTCAAGCTTCCAAGGCTTCCTCTGCGCATCGAGTGCTTTGATATTTCAACATTCCAAGGGGCGGAGACCGTTGCGAGCCAAGTGGTTTTTGAGGACGGTGTACCGAACAAAGATCAGTATCGGCGCTATAAAATTAAGACCGTCATCGGGACTAATGATTTCGAATCGATGCGCGAAGTTTTGACGAGGCGATTTCTTCACTCTGAAATCGATGCTCCAGATCTTGTCGTGATCGATGGCGGTAAAGGTCAGCTGGGCATTGCGATGGAAGTTTTAAAAGAGCTAAGTTTAACCGAGATCCCTGTCGTGGGTTTGGCGAAAGCGCGCACGGATTCTGATTTTAAATCAACCGAAGTGAGAGCCAGCGAAGAGCGGTTCTTTCTTCCGGGACGTACGAACCCTGTGCTGTTCAAGGTCGGTAGCGAAGCATTCCGGATTCTCGTTGGCATCCGCGATGAGGCGCACCGATTCGCGATTACGTATCATCGGAAGCTCCGAGAATCGACGTCGATTGAAAGTGAACTGGATCAGTTGCCAGTGACGGGGCTTGGCCCTGCGAAAAAGAAAGCTCTCCTTCAAAAGTTTCCGTCGGTCGACGCGATTCGCGAGGCGAAGGTTGAGGATGTGGCCAGCGTGAAGGGATTTACGCCTGAGACCGCGCGAGCTTTGATCGATGCGCTTCGAAAAGACTTGGCTCTTTCGGATATGGTCGCGGAGTCTGACGAAATTCCAGCTGAGGCGGCTGTGGGCGGTGAAGCCGGCGATGGCGAACCGAATTCTGGCGGCGGTAAGGGTTAGGCCGGCGACGTCGGCGATTTCTAACGCGATGAGGCCGTTTGAGGGCCGACCGGGGTCGCCTTCATTTGGCGGGGTCGAAGCCGAAGGTTAGACCTTCCATTTCTACTTTTATGCTACGGCGCTCAATCCGAGGCGTAAACTTTCGGCGTCAAAAGACGATCAGAGTCGTAGATCTCTCGCGCCAGCTGAATCGCTTGACCTTTTCTATGGCCTCTCGCTTCCAGTTCGTTTTTTAGCACGTAACGATCGATGGCTACCCACCCTCGGCGGCCGTGAACAATTCTCGAAAATGGAATCGCATCCCAAAATTTTACGCGCCGACCATTCTCATCTCTGAACGGTTTACCCTTTCTAGAGCCACCAACTTCAAACGCGATCCGCGCCGTCAAGAGCCTTATCCAAGACCGGAACTGCCGCCGGGCCGTCATTGGACTGCCTGAAAGCTTCACCACGAGGTGCAGGTGATTTCCGACATTCACGTTCTTTTGAAGTTTCACGCGGTAGCGGCGTGAGATGTCGGTGACAAGAGCATTCACCTTGATTTTGTTCGCGCCCAGCATCGTGCGTTTACCTAGTGCGAACTTCGACCTGAAGCAAACGTGGATCGGTTTTTGACTTGTCAGCGGCCGACTGATCTTTGCGTGCGTCTCGCGATTGCCGGATCGGCGATCGGCGCCGATAAAAGTATCTTTGAGGTTCGGCAAAAAAGATGTCTGACCTGATTTTCGTGGCCGTTGGGTTTTCGATTTCGCTCGAGTTCGTTTCTCTGCGCCTCGACCAGATGCAGAAGAGGGTGAGCAAGGCGCCAAAAATGCTGAGGTTTTTGCGGAATCCTTCATTTTTGGAAGCATATGTATTTTTCGGTGACGAGTCAATGGAATTTCCCTGATTCAACCTGTCCCGGAATCAATTTGTTGCTCCCGTAGGCTGAGGAAGGCAGATGACCGGACGGCTGCTCTTTCTGTCGGGTAGCTATTGTCGCCCAGTCTTCATTTTTGGGCGCGCCCTCTATTGAAGCGGTAGGAAACAACAGAAGTTTGTCGAGGGCCTTGTCTTCAATAACCGCTGCCGTCGTAGGGGTCGTACTAAATTTGGCCGTGTGGTTTTCCCTTCACGTAATTTTCAAAACCGTTCAAGAAGAGAAAGTCGGGATACTTCGCCTCAATGTCCCCGAAGTTCATTCGTTGGATTGGAAGTCCTTAATTCTTGCGACGATCGCGGCCGTGAGGCGCACTCGGCCCGATACCCGGCTCTGTCTAGCTCCTGGACAGTATGAAAAACGGGGACGCTCATATTTGGCAAGCCTTCAAAAAATGGATGCGGCAATCAACCAATTGAAATAGGCGGCGGTCAGAACTTTGCTCTCTCATTCGGCGCTCTCTTTTATATTGAACAAAAAGGTACACAATGAAGTTCTCGAATCGATCATTTTCATTTCGAAAATTTGGATTCTCTATGATGACTGTTTCCGCTCTTGGCGCCTCACCGGTTGGCCCCTTTGCGAGCCCCGTCGCACACGCGGATTTGGGCTACAACACGGAAGCACTGGCCCGTCTGAGTCCCGAGGATGTCTACCCACTCAACGTGGGCCCCACACAAGGTAGCTCACTGAGCGCCGGACAGCTTGGCGTCACCGTGATATCGACGGGACTTGGTTTAATTTCTGGAAAAGTAGCGCTTCAACAAAATGTAATAGCTCGTCAGCGCAGTCGTGAGCACTCGAAGCTCATGCACGCAGGTTCGCTGGAGCAACTGCGGGCGACTCCCCAAAACGTGCTGCGCGAGATGATACTTAAAGATACAATCCCCGGTGATGTTGTTCGCCTTGAGTACATCGCTGGAAACGAAGAGACGTTGGCTGCGGCCGTTGACGAACTAAAACATGGCAAAGCCGAGTGGGAAGCGCGTGTTGCGAAACTCAAGGCCGCCGAAGCAATTATCTTGAAAGATATTGTTGTCGCCAAAGGCCACCACGGAGGGCTTTCGCTGAATAATCAGTCTCGCGGCATCCGCCTGCATTACATGGAAACGATTTCCGATCTGCAAAAGCAGCTCGCCGAGCTCAAGCCGATCAAAGCTGACGCTGATATGAGAATTCACTTGGCTCGCGAACAGTATCACGCAGCTCACATGACGCTCGAGTCGGTTCGAAAAGCGAATCATCAGATGCCGCCCAGCTTCCATATTATTCGAGATATTTTAGTGGATGGTAAAACGGCGACAGAACTCGATACGTTCTTCATGAAGAATCTTGGAATCTCGCAAATCGTTCCCTCTAAAATGGATGTTCCTCATATTCGCATTGTGCGAATTCAGACTCCGAACATGACTCTGTCGAAGAAAGCGGCCCGAGTCGCTAAAGCTGGCGCCGTCGGTGTTGTCATCGCGGGAGGACTTGTGATTGAGGAGCTGACTGTGGGAGCCATCGGAGAGAGCCTCACGAAAAACGCTGAGACTCAACTTTCTCCCGAAGCGCGAACTGAACCTCGACGCTAGCGGCGGCTACTGGAGACTGTGGCTTCGAGTGCGAAGCGAGATATGGCAGCTCTCGCACTTGGCGTCTTCAAGCACCGTGAGCTCGAGGTGATCGAACTTGTGTGTGAACTTAAGTTCAGAGCCACACAAGCAGCAATTATTTTGATCCTGAAGAAATTCTTGAACTGGCGTGATTTGGTCAAACTGTGGGTCGACAGTCTCTGTCATCATTTTTTCTGTGTGGGCCATTTTGCTGCGATCCATGCTGCGCTCCGTCCGTGGGTGTCTGACTCTTGCGTCTGACTGTGTTGTCTGAGGAGCTTTTCGGCGGAAGAATGCATTACTTAACGGGAAAAATTTGCCGCCCCCGCGGTCGATCGGGTAAGCCGGTGTCATGGACTCCAAATCGACACCTGCCAAATCGCTACCTCCTCAAAATCTAATTTCGCGATATTTTGACCGTGTCCTGGGCGTGAAGAGCTTTTCTGGACCGCGGATCGATGCGACTGCGGAGGTCGCGGGTCACGGTGTTTGTCTTCTGGTCGAAGTCGGTTCGGCGTCGGTCGAGCAAGCCTCGCTTCAGCAAATGGGCGCTCGTATGTTGGAGGCGCTTCGCAACGAATGGTTGAAGAAATCGACCGACGCACTTCCTGAAATGCAGTGGTGTCAGGCTTCAAATGAAGACTGGCGAAGTGCCGTCGCTGACGCGAGTCGTGGTTTGAAGCTAGCGATTGTTTGCGGGGCTTTGGGGAATACCGGCGCCCGCGTTGGCGGTGAAAGCGAAGCCTCTGCGTCATCGGCGAATGTACTGCACGTGCCGAGCTTTCTGGAGATGAACTCGAGCCCCGCTTTGAAGCGAGAAGCATGGCAGGCCATTCAGGTGGCGATTCAGGCAGCGATTCGCGAGTCGCACTGATAAATACCGTGCGCTTCTCTTAGGTAGCGCCTCGCGTAAAGGCTTGGTTGGATCTTCGTCGGGCTGGATTCTGCGGGGATGTTAGCAATTCTCGCGACGGCTCTGGTTTCGCTATTTTCCTGGCCAGCTTTTTCGCAAACTCCGGATCCAAAAGATTATCCGAGGGAACCGACGTCGTGCACGACAGAGGTCACAATCGATGGAGCGGTTTCGACGGCGACCTACGACTTTGTTGATCGCGCCCTTCAGCGATCGGTGCGCGAATCTTGCGCATCAGCTCTTTTCATCATCAACACGCCAGGTGGAAGCCTTCAGACCACTCGACTTATTGTCGAAAAAATTCTCGCCTCTCCCATTCCGATTTTGTGTCTTGTCGGTCCCGAAGGTGGGCATGCCGGAAGTGCGGGTGCCTTGATTTTACTTGCGTGTCACGTGTCGGGAGTTCTTCCGGCGACGAACGTAGGTGCTGCGACTCCCATTTCGGGCGGCGGTGAAACTTTGGGCGATGATTTAAGAAAGAAAATTGTCGAAGACACGAAGAGCTGGGCGATGAGTCTTGCTAAAAAGCGCGGGCGCTCGGTGGAATTCGCTGAAAAAATCGTGACCGAAGCAAAGGCATACGACGCCGAAACAGCCGTGAAAATGGGTGGTGTCGATATTCGTGCCGGATCGGTGGCCGATTTCTTAAGACAAGCTGAAGGCCGCGACGTTTTGATGGCAGCATCGTTGGGAAGTGATGCAGGGACCACGCAAAAAGTCGTAATCGGCGCTTCTTCTCCGATTGAAAAAGATTGGCGAGAGCGTCTTTTGTCCATTCTTACGGATCCTGAGTTTTCGTATCTGATTTTCATGGCAGCCCTTGGCCTACTTTATTTTGAGCTTACGCATCCTGGCTCGATCGTTCCGGGCGTTACGGGGGCCGTGCTTTTGGTTACGTCACTCATCGCGTTTCAAAAGCTTGATGTTTCGTGGGGCGGCGTGGGTCTGATGGGCTTAGGCGTTTTGTTTTTGATTGCCGAAGCCTTCGTTCCAAGTTTCGGAGCGCTGGGGATCGGCGGAATCGTCGCACTGACGATGGGAAGTATCCTTCTTTATGACCCGGCCAGTGGTGGCCTCACTTTAAGTTATTGGATGTCGATCGGTGTTCCGCTCACTTTGGGATTGAGCTTACTCGCTTTGGCCGTTCTTATTTTTCGAGGACGCCGGCGAGGCGGTGAGAGCGTTGCCGAAAGTGGAATCGTCGGAAGCGTCACTCAAGTTGAACGCTTGGGAGATGACGGCGTTACTGGCTACGTAACGGTTCGCGGTGAGCTGTGGGCGTTTCACTGCTCGGGACGCGTTCGCGTTGGCGAGCATGTGAAAGTTGAATCGATTGAAGGATTAACGCTTAGAGTACAAAAAACAGAAGTGGGGTAGAGTCGTGGAGATGTTTGGTATTTTTCTAGTTCTTTTTGTTCTTTTCATCTTGTTCTCATCGGTCAAGATTTTGAACGAATGGGAAAAGGGTGTTGTTCTTAGACTTGGTCGAAGCATCGGAGTCCGTGGACCGGGTTTGGTTTTAGTTATTCCGTTTGTTGAAAAAATCTATCGCGTCGACCTTCGCACAGTAACAATGGACGTGCCGTCGCAAGACGTGATCACTCAAGATAATATTTCTTTGAAAGTGAATGCTGTCGTTTATTTCCGAGTGACGAATTCGGAAGACGCGGTTTCTAAAGTCGCTGACTACTATTTTGCGACAAGCCAGCTCGCACAAACGACCCTTCGTTCGGTCTTAGGTCAGTTTCAGATGGATGAAATTCTGGAGCAGCGAGATAAAATCAATCATCGTCTTCAAGAGCTGATCGATAAGCAGACTGAGCCATGGGGCGTAAAAGTATCTTTGGTTGAAGTTAAAAACATCGACCTTCCGAAAGAAATGCAGTCGGCGATGGCTCGTCAGGCTGAGGCCGAGCGTGAGCGTCGTGCGAAGCTGATTTCTGCTGACGGTGAACTTCAGCGTTCGGAACGTTTGGCGGAAGCTGCAACTCGTTTGGCAGTGTCACCAAATTCGATTCAGCTGGCCTACCTTCAGACACTGACTGAGATCGCAAGCAAAGAAGGAACACGTACGATCATTTTCCCAGTTCCGATTGATTTGCTTCGCGGTCTATTGGGACACACGCGTGAGTAGAAGCTTTCGCCCGGCGATTTTCGCGCTGGGCTTTTTTCTAATTTCACTTTCAGCGGCAGTGGCGTTGGCATCGGCACCCAGCGGGCGGGCCGACACGTCGTCGGTCGCTCCGGCTGCGATCTCTGGTGCGCCAGGCTATGTGTCGGTACGGCTGAGGCCACTGAAGGGCGTCGTTTCCGTCTCCGGCAGCGACATTTTGATTGGTAGCATCTCACGACCGGGGTTCTCGAAAATAAAAATTCAGTTTGAAAAGCTGAAAGCAAAAGAAGAGTGGAGCATTTTTGAAGTAGCATCGGACTCAAGCGGTGGCTCAGATCTCGGGAAAAAGATCGCGACCGTGTTGGGTCGCAAAGTCGACATTCGGGGAAGTGGACTTCGAGTTGATTTACGACCTTCTCCTGCGCACGTGCAATTGGTCGTGAAAGGTCCGAGGTCTCCGATTCAGCTGGTCGGTTTTTTGGATTTAGAAAGTTATCTTGAAGGTGTTGTCGCCAGCGAAGTTCCGCGCGATTGGCCGATGGAGGCTTTGAAAGCGCAGGCTGTGGCTGCACGATCTTTCACTTTGGCGCGTGTCCGAGAGCGGATGTCGGCCGCGTCGACTCAGCGGTCTGGAAAGTCTGTCGACTGGCTACTTGAGTCCAGTGTTATCGATCAAGTTTTTGATTTTGACCGCAAGCACTCGCGAGCTTCTGAGGCGGTGAGAGCGACTCGCGGCGAAGTTCTTACGGATAGTTCCCGAAGGCCGATGAAAGCTCATTACCACGCCGACTGCGGCGGCCGCGTCGATCTTCCGCACGAAGTTTGGACAAGCGCTGGGGACGGCAGCTCGGCCCGTGGTTCTGACGGTGGCGTGGCTGAGTATGGTGCGATCATCGATCGTGGCTGTGCGGTCTCGACTCGCAATTCATGGCGTTTTGTAACGACGAGGGCTGATCTTTCTAGGGAGCTTCGGCGAAAACAGCTGGTACCGTCTGGTTTCGAAGTGGCGTCACTGAGTGTTGTGACCAGAACAAGTGGTGGTCGCGCCGAGTTCCTTCAAGCTCGTTCGGTCGAGGGCCGCGAAGTTCGGTTCTCGGGGGAACGTCTTCGAGCGGCTTTGGGGTATAGCGAAATTCGAAGTACCTTGTTTGATGTTGTGAGCGGTGTTGCGCCGTCCGACAGTGGTGAAGCCGCACGCCCGGTCACTGTTGAAATCGTCGGCCGAGGCTTTGGACATGGTGCTGGGCTTTGCCAGTGGGGCTCTCGCCAACTCGCCAGCGACGGAAAAACCTACCGCGAGATACTTTCGCACTACTACCCGAAGTCCAAAATTGAACAGCTTCAAAAATCCTCCGAGCAAAATCTGGCGCGATCAAACTAAGGCGTTGAGTCTTCGCTGATTCGACGCGGGCGGCGGTGCGGATTCCCATCATTATCACAGGCCCACATGCTGCAATCTCGTTCGATCCGGGCGGTCTCGAGTACGAGTGGCCAACGATCGCCAGGACCGCTGCGCACGCCATGACAGCCGCAGATCCGCCGATGGCCTGAATCGGCGGAAGCGGTGATGACTCCGCCGGCGGAGTCGGAATCATCGTCGGCGGAGGCGGCATTTCAAGCGAAAGAAACGGGACGGTTTTCTGTGTCTGTGAAAAGACTCGCTCGGCGGAAAGCCGAGAGTCAGTGCGAATATGTATCGCCTGAGGGACACCGCTGCGAAGCTCGTCATCGCCTGGAATTTGATCATCGAACACCCTTGGCCCTCGGCGGAGAGAGCCAAGCTCACAACATCCGAGTGCTTTGTCGCGAGCACAATATTCTGGCGGCCACAAAAAAGCTGGGAACCAGACTGATGAGCCAGTTCATTCCTGCGATGAGATAGAATCGCAGTGAAACCGTCGGCAGATCTGGCGCAGGGCCGAAAGTAGGTTCTGGGCCCGCCGGGTTGAGCGCGGGGCGCTCGTGCTGGATCGGCCAGCGGAAGCACTTGTCGCCAAAGCCGCCAGTGACGTTTGGCGGCCGGGGGGTGTCAGCCCGGGCCGAATTGCGTCACCCTGAAACAGTTTCGAGATTGTATCAATCTGAAACACAATCTGAAAAATTCAGTAATTTCGTAGACCTAGGGCACTAAGCGAAATTCTTACATCGTCGGCACTCGTCTCGCATTGATAAGGGGTGTGGGAAGTTATCGGCCGGTAGGTCGGTCGATGACGGGGAAATGTTTAACAGGGGAAAGAGCTATGAAACGACTACTAACGATTCTTGGAGCGACAGTGCTGATGCTCAACATCGGCTGTGCTGAAGAAAGTCCGGGACCTGCGGTTCTTCCGCCGACGGTGGATGTCTGCGCTCGAACTCTCTGTGATTCGGGTGGTGGCGGCACGCCTCCTCCTCCGGGCGCGTCGGATGGCAACGGTGGCTACTACTCAGGTGGTACGGCTCCGCTCTCGAATGTTTCTGGTCTGGGAACGATGTTCTTTAACTCGTACCCAAATAACCCAACAAACATTCAAGTGAACATTGATATGAACAGAACTCTGGACGCTGTGATCGTGAGCTACGTCGACAACGGACGAGTTGTTGAAGCCGGACTTGGAACACGGTTCCCGGACGGAAACCGCGAGAACAAACAGTACAACGGTTGGATCACTGAAGGTTCATCGCGCGTCTACAAAGGTTTCTTCCAAGATAAGTACGGCGCGGTTGTTGTTGTGATTGATAAGGTTCTCAACGCCGGTGACGGAAGCGCAGCTCCCTTTGTTGGTGGTTCGATCTGGTTCCAGAACTTTGGCGAGAATCCGGCGAACGACAGCAAATGCCAATCGGGCGATCCGCGCTATGGCACTTGCTTCGCGAAGCAATTGATGTGCTGGGAGATCTTGGCTGGTCCTTATGATTGCCGAAGTTTCTTGGTTGGAAGCAGTGTTGTTATGAATTCGAGTGCGACTCCGAACAACTATGGTCCACACCGATCGAAGCCGTACCAGAAGCTTGGCAACTTCACAGGACTTTCGCGAACAGCCGCGAACCTGCCGAATCCTTAAATTTGAAAATTGACCGAAAGATTTGAACCAAGATTTAGAAAATGAAGAAATGGGAGACAGTATGAAACATGTGAACGGTACTTACCGAGATGAAGCGAAAGGTCCAAAACAAACTTGGTCGCGAATGTTCGCGCTGACGATTGCAGCGGTGGCGATTGCGATCGGTGCAACAGCCTGCGGAAATAAAGACGAAGGCGGCGGCGGAGTTCCCGGCATCGCTTATCCTCCTGGCGCATCGGCTTCGTGCATAGGTTGCCCAACGTCGACGACCCTTGTTTCGTCTGCGCTTGGAAAGTCTTGGGACTACAATAATGTCGAGCAAGCACAACTGTCTCTAAACTTCTACGGCGATGCAGCAGCGGTTGCAGCGGCGCAGACTTCGGGATCGCTCTACTACAACGGTCAAATCGTTGTCGGTGGAATCTTCCGGGTTCGCGTGGCGAAAGCAGCACCGGGTTGCAATGTTCCCGCTGGAGATTACACGGTCACGACTTTAGCTCCTGGACAATGGGGAGGACAGCAATTCTCCAACATTCAGCTTCAGGCAGTTGGACCGACGACACTTCAGTTGACCTTGAGTCGCAACTCAGTCTTTGCGATCTCTCCGGCGGCTGTTGATTGGGCTGGCGCAACATTCCCGTACCGAATCGTCAGTGAAGTTTATGTCACTTCGATTCTCGGCGGATTCTGTAACGCTGGTGGATATCCAGAATATCAGTTCGGCTTTTAAAAGACCGAAGTTTCCTTCAGTGATCTTCGGCTTTGAGTCAACGCGCCCATTCGTAGGCTCAATGACGAAGAACAATTAAGAAGTCCCTAATGCCCTAACCCCATTCTAGCGAAGCCGACTCCCCTCGGCTTCGCTTTTTTGTTCTTGTCGTCTTAGGCTAGAGTTGCTTTCATACTGGGTATGAATGTGCAACCGGCTCTACAGCTTTGGATCGAGTTCTTTGATGACCTTCAGCACATTCGGGGGCGCTCGCTCAATACGGTAATGGCCTACCGGCGCGATCTTGAAATCTGGGAAGAGTACCGGCAGACGAAAACCGACGTTCACGGTTTTTTCGAGTTCATGAAAACGCGCGGACTATCGACGCGGTCACAGGCTCGCGTGATCTCTTCCTTACGCACGTATTTTAGATTTTTAGAGTCTCACGGGTTCACGGCGCCTGAGCTTCGTGAACTTCGTCCACCGAAAGTAAAAGCAGGACTTCCAAAAAGTCTTTCGATCGACGAGTTCAAGCTTCTCTTTGCGGCCGCAGAAACCGAGAACCCGGTTCGCACAGCAAGAAATCAAATCACTCTACTTTTGCTTTACGGTCTTGGCTGCCGCGTGAGCGAACTGATTGGACTTAATCTTTCTGATTTCAACGAGACCGACCAGTGGCTTTCGATTTTAGGTAAAGGCGGTAAAGAGCGCGCCGTGCCTCTCACGCAAAACTTGGCGGGAGAGCTTCGTGCGTATTTGGTCGCGGCTCGTCCGAAACTTTTAAAAGACCCGACCGATTCTGTCTTGATTAACGATCGCGGGCACAGGCCTTCGCGCGTTGATGTTTGGCGATGGCTTGCGAGCTGGTCAGAGAAAGCGGGATTTTCGGAGCCCGTCAACCCGCACCGATTCCGTCACGGTTGTGCGACGGCACTTTTAGAGTCGGGTGCTGATCTTCGGTCGATTCAAGTTTTGCTGGGTCACGCATCGATTCAGACGACGCAGATCTATACGTCGGTCGCAAGCCGTACGATGACTGACGCCATCAACGACCATCATCCGCTGTCGGGCCTGTCGTCGCCACCGAAAGCATTGGACCGCGATTAGCCTCGTCGGTCAGCTGCGGCGGCCGACGCCCGGTGGCTGTCGCTGCTAACGTCCGCCCACCGGACGCCGTATCTTTCGATGAAATCTTCAATGCCTTGATGTTCGTTTCACGAGTAACCCTCCTTTTCGATTGGGAGGTCCTCTATGTCGTCGATCATCGTTCGTTCGCTGATGCTGAAGGCTGAAGTCTTTCAGAAACTTGAAATTGAAATTCAGCTTGTTCCCGGACTTCCAACAATTCAGTTCTTGGGGCTTCCAAGCCCAGGCCTCAAAGAGTCGGCTTTGAGAATTCGAAGCGCACTTCGTGCCTCGGGATTCAAGCTTCCGAAAGGGCGGCAGATCTTGGTCGATATTCGTCCGCGCGATGAAAAAAAACACGGACGCGGTGTGGATCTTGCCGTTGCCGCCGGATACTTGATGCTTTCCGATCAATGGGAAGGTGATCGCGATCTTGAAAAGTACTTCTATGGCGATCTGGGACTTGGGGGAGACGTGATGGCGCCGCCCGATTGGCCGCGTGTGCGTGCTTTGCTTTCAGGCAAAATGATGACGGGCCTCGGGCCAGAGGCTTTTAAGTTTCGTGGTGGGCGTCGTGGTGAGGGGATCGAAACAGTTTCTCATTTGAGAGAAATCAGTAGGACCGAAAATCTATCGGCGAAACTTTCCGACCAGTTGAGTGAGCCGCAAGTTCAAGACAATCCGGTGAGCTTTGAAGTGGGTGCGGCCGAAGTGCTGAGCTTGGCCGCCGTGGGAGGTCACTCACTTTTACTGGCTGGCCCGCAAGGCACTGGGAAGTCGACACTGGCCCGTTGGATTCATCGGCTTCGGACGAAGCCGACCGTTGATGAATTGTGCGAAATTGAAACTTGGTCGGGGGAACCTGAAAGACCCCTTGTCGAACCCCATCACACGGCCAGTGAGTTTGCGATGGTGGGTGGGCGACAGCCGCCACGGCCCGGCGCCATTACTCGGGCGCACTTGGGAACACTTCTCATGGATGAAGTTTTGTTGTTCCGTCCTGAAGTTCAAGAGGCTTTGCGTGAGCCGCTGGAGACCGGCGTCGTTCACTTAGCACGGGGACCGGAGGCAAGAAAATTTCCGGCGGATTTTCAGCTTCTGGGTACGACGAATCTTTGCGAGTGCGGAATGTACACGCCCGTGGCTGAGGACATGTGTCAGTGTTCAAGCCGTGTTCGCGCCAGATTTGAAAGTCGACTTCGTGGACCCTTCATCGACCGCTTTCAAATGATGGCTTTCACCAACGGGTGGTCTCCGGCAAAAGGCCGAATATCTTTTGAATCGTTGCGCGATAAAATTTTGGAGGTGCGCGATTTTCAAATTTCAAGCGGGCGAATGGGGCCTAACAGACATTGGCGTCCGACCAGCGATGAGCTTTCAAGACGAGAAAAAGAGGAGCTTTCAAAAATTCCCGAGCTCGGATCTGAACGGCGAAGGCTTTCCGTGCAACGTGTGGCTCGGACCTGGGCGGATCTTGAGCTCCGCCGTGAGATTTCCGCACAAGATATTTTCAGAGCCCGAAAATCCGCTTTAGATACATTCGTTCATCTTCGGTCATTGAAGGTGTCTCTGGAGCGGCCGGTGCCATCTGCGCCGCCTGCTCTCGGCCCGCCGGACGCTCAATCGCCGCCGTGAGCGGACGCTCAACTTCCGCCGTGAGCGGAAGATGCTTATGAACGTGAAGCCACAGTTGTTCCGCAGAGGCGGCGCGAATGAGGTTTCGGATTTCATTCGTCTCCGGTGAATCGTCGGTGGGGCGTTCGCCGGTGAAGACAGAGATAGCGTCTTTCCATCGTTCAATGGCTCGAGTTTCAAGATCCATGCGATCTTCTATATTGAGATCGCCCAGAGCTTGGGCTTTCCAAACATGCCACTCAGGCATTGCGTACTCTAAAAGTTCGTCGGTCAAGATCGCTAAGATGGCAATGGCGGCCAATCGCCGCGCAAGTTCCATCGCCACTTCGATCTTGATCTCGCGCTGGGTGCGCGGGTCGGCCGCATCACCGCGGCGTCGCAGCTGAGGGTACGAACGGACATAAAGCGGAAGCCCCATCATGACGGCCGACGCGGAATTGATAGCGGCACGTTTGATAGTTTCAAGGCCTCGCTCGTGTTTGTCGCGAAATTCGCGCCAGCGCCGAGACGTTGCGGTCCCCCGGTTATAACCAATATCAAGAAGAATATCTTCAAGCTCTTGGCGCTTTGCCTCGTGATTGTTTCTTGCGGCGACAAGTTCCGTCAGGGCCTCACTTCGATTTTCAGGCTTCAGAAGTGGCCGGATTCGAAGTGCCGTGGCCTCCGTATCTCGAAGTAAAAGCGTGATGAGTCGCAGGGACTCGCCTTCGGCGCGAATTTTTTCGCGCTTTGAAAAACGCTTTTCAAAACGCAGCGCTAGGCTTGGCTTTAAAGTCTTAAAGCTCGTCTGAAGATCTGGGGGAAGAGATGTGAAAAGCGAGAGAGCCTTTGGTTGCGCCTCAAACAAAGAAACGCAGCTTCGCAAGTCGCCTTGTGAAGTCCCGGCGCCGAAAGACACGGCGCTAAAGGACAGGGCAAGAATGGAGGCGATGAAAATCGCAAAGGTCTTTGCCATCGGCTACTTCGCTTCGGCCGGTTTCGCGGGTTCGTTCGCAGCCGGTTTTTCGGCGGCCGGAATGACCACTGGGATCTCTGGAGCTTTCTCGGAAGGCTTTGCGACGGCTTTGTCGCCAGTTTTCTCGCTTGTTTTGTCGACTGGTTTTTCGGGCGTCGGTGCTTTCGGCACGGGAACAAAGCGGGGCCCTGCGGATGGTTCTGGAGAATTCAGTGGTGTGTAGCCCTGATCCATATCGTACGGATGTGCGACGCTATCGGTGCGCACAGTGAACCCCGTTGGCGTGTTGCTGGATGGAATCAATCCGCCATTTTCTTGAACAAAGGCATGAACGCGCTCGAAGTATTCGATGTCTTCGATTGAATCGACGCCAAGGGCTTTTGCAACGACGTTTCTAAAGTAGAGATTTTCACTGGGGCCGCGGTCGCCGTCTAAGAACTGCATCTGAAGAATAAGTTCGGCCATTCTCAATCGATGTTCACGAGAGACAAGACGAAGATCTGTCACATACTCTTGCGGGATTTCATCGTACGTCAAAAGCTCGGTCTGAAGACGTTCAAAGCGAGCCGTGTTGGAATTTGCTTTGCACGCATAGGCGGCCTGTCGGCTTGATGAGGTTGAAGGCGCATTTGCACGCGCGGCCACAGTTTTGTCGTTCGGCGAGCAGATGCGCGCCGAACGAGCGATATTGTAGATAAAATCAATTTTCGTCTTAGCTTCGGCTTGCGATAGGCGATTGGCGATCGATAGTGTCGACGGTCGCCCGTCGCTCATCGATAAGACCATCAATTTCAAGAAACCTTCTGCCGAGGGTGTCATCAAAAAACGACGGAAGTTTTCGTTATGGATCGCTCGCTTTTCAAGACGGGCTCCGCGGAAAATGTACTTCGCTGTATGTCCAATGGCGAAAGTTTCGGTGGCCGAGCGCGCACCGTGAAGTCCGGATTTCAAAAGTCCGGGTAAGTTAAGGCGTCTTGCGATGTCCTTTAAAGCAGCCCCTCGTGTTTTCGGATCGGCAGCCTTCGACTCGTCGGAGCTTGAGACCAAGGGGCCTTGGGTAAGAGCCGGGCCGACGGCGTTGATCACGGCTGGATTTGAAGTGAAGTTCTTAAGCCACGCCATGAACTGTCCTGGCGCGCCCGCAAATTTCATTTGTCCTAAGGTCGCGCCGAACTTCGACATTGCACCAGTCATCGTGGGAGATGTCGCCACGTACTGGCCCGAAAATTTCGCGGCGGCGAAAACAACAAGAAGAACAATTTCTCTTTCAGAGTCCGCGAGCTCGACACCATAAAGGTCCGAAAGGCGCAGTGCTAGCTGAGCATTAATGATGAAGGACGCGAGCGCTTCCCCAGTAACTCCAAGAAATCGGCCTTTGGTTCCGATATCGTTAATGAGGCTTCGAATGAATCCGACGGGAAACGAAAAACGAGTCGCGTCGTTGATGAGTTTATCGGCGATGATATCAAGGGCAACGCCGTCGAATTCTTGTTTCAAGCGAAGGTTCGCTTTACTCACGTCGATGTTGAGTCCCGGCACTTTCCCGATCATTTCTAGAAACGGGCCTGGTTTGTAACCTTCAGCTCGTACTTTGGCCTCTTCGGCATCAAGTTGCTCGGGAGTTTTTCCAGTTTTCTCTTCAATGAGTCCAGAGAGATTTTGTGCGTCTCTTGAAAGTCGGCCGCGACCGATCTCCCAAAGGGCGTCCCTCATGTCAGGGTTCAAAGCGAGAGTCGTTTCCACTTCTTTAGAGTTGGCTGCACTTAGTGGAGGGTTGATCAGCTTTGTTAGGTCAGCGATCGGCGGAAGTTCGACAGAAAATCGAGAGGTGAGTAAATCTTTTTGAGGTTCTTGTTGTTTCGGTCCCGACACTTTAGAGCGCAGCTTTCGCTCGAGCGATTCGATGAGGCCAAGAATCTTGCCGGAGTCTTCATTCGAAAGTCGTTCTTTTTTCAATTCCTCGCGAGCTGCTCCCAAGAAAAGAAGTGCGCGTTCTGGATTTTCTTCGCGGCCGGCTTGAAGAAGCAGGCTTATGATTTTCGAGTTCCCCTGAGACGGCGCGTTTCTCTGATTGTCAGACGGGCTGTCGGCCTGGGTGCCTGATTGAGTGGCAGCTGACGTCGACAGCGGGAAGGCCGCTGTGAGCAGAAGTTGAGCTGATATTGCGAGGCTGATTATCGTTTTAGTGATGATTTTGGAACGAAGAGGGAGTGACGGCATCCTGGTAGCTCCTAAAAAGTTCGGACCTCGGTAACGCGGATGGCATTACCACATCAATTCCGAGGCCATTCGATTTGACCGGTGGTCTCGGTTTTACTAGAGATAGTGATGTTAAGGCCTCGAAAGAGGCCGTTTTTTGTCAGAAGCCAGAACCCGTCAAGCGGGTTTCGGCCCAGTGAAAAGAGCGGCCTGCGTTTTAGGTTTTTTATAGGCCCTTATAGGGCACTTAGGATGTCCCGACCAGGGTGTTTTCCTAGGGTGGTATGGCCGAGAAGCTAGGCAGCGGACTGCAAATCCGCGTACGGGGGTGCGAATCCCTCTACCACCTCCAAATTTCCCCGAGGGATAGTCTCCAAAAAATCGTAAGTACTGAAAATCAAAAACAAATGGATTCAACGACTTAGCTAGGTCGGATCGTTTGAAACATCACTCCAAATAACCGCAAATAACCACTCTTGGTGGCAT
>LNFM01001451.1_pt1 | contig 53741 bp, 52 predicted proteins | sample 596031 | NCBI WGS metagenome assembly LNFM01 (sample SAMN04254537, study PRJNA301005) | activated carbon metagenome | isolation source: dual media filters at the Ann Arbor, Michigan drinking water treatment plant | place: USA: Ann Arbor
TTCACAAACGAAGCGGTTCTTCTTCAATCCGGCACGAGCAACGACCTTACGGTCACGCAGTCCGGTGACGAGAACCTCTCCACCATCACGCAGGGCGGCCTGAACAACGAAACCTTCGTCGAGCAGACCGGCGCCGGCAACGAGGTGCTGATCACCCAGACCGGCAATGCCGGCCTGATCGATGTCCTGCAGACCGGCGCGGGCAGCTATGCTGAGATCAGCCAGTCGGGCGGCTCGGGCAACGATGCACTGGTGACCCAGTCCTCTAATGACTCCGTGTCGTTCATCACGCAGGTCGGTAACAACAACTACGCGTCCATCAACCAGTAAGCGGGCCCTTTGGCCTTCCTCAGGGAGAGGATTATGAAAAGATACCTTGTTCTTGCTGCGTCAATGTCCGTCCTCGGATTTGCCTCGGCCCACGCCCAGACCTTTCCGTCGACTTCGTTCGACAACTCGGCGCGCATTACCCAGACGGGTAACCTCAACGAAGCTGAAATCGACCAGGCCGCTGGTGGCACCATCAACGGCCAGGGCCGGGCCGAGATTATCCAGACGAGCAACCGCAATGATGCCTCGATTACGCAGACCTCTGCAACGAGCCCATTCGGTGCGGGTTTCGCAAACACGGCTCTGATCGATCAGCGCCGCGCCCGCGGCGATGCCTCCATCGACCAGATCCATGACTACCTCGTCACCCGCAACAACAACGCTCTGATCGTCCAGATTACGCCGGATGCAACGGCATCGATCCAGCAGCGCGGGGACCGCAACACCGGCACTATCCGTCAACTGGCTGGATCTGCAGTACCCGTCGCAAGCATAGACCAGAACGGCCGCATCAATACTGCGATCGTTGAACAGCGCGGATCGAACGGTGTTGTGGAAGTTGTCCAGGGTACTTTCCAGGCCGGCCCAGGTACCTCACCTGTAACCTTCAACAGCCGAGTGGACATCGACAATGACGGCGCCAATGCTGACATCTTCGTCTCGCAGATTGGCTTCAATCATGATGCCCGAGTGATTGAAGACGGTGCAAATGGCGTGATCACCATCACGATGGAAGGTGCGTCCAACGCAGCTACGGTCACCCAGGAATCGCGCGACGGTCTGGTTGAAATCGAGGCCACCGGCTCTGCAAACATCGCCGAAGTGACCCAGGCTTCGTCCGATGAGGGCAGCATTGCCCGGGTTATCCAGTCCGGTAACTTTGCCATCTCCGAAATCGAGCAGCTGGACGATGCGACCAGCGGCGGATTTAACATTGCCGAAGTCAACCAGACCGGCCTTGCAACCGGCTCGGGTAACATCCTGTCGACGATCCTTCAGAATGGCGGAACCAACCTGGCCTTCGTTGACCAGGCCAGCGCTTATGCTCAGTCTGACATCGTTCAGACGGGCACCGGCCATCTGGCAAACGTCGCGCAGTAGTCGCCAGATGAAGCCGTATCGCTTCATGCAAGTGGGGGCGGCCTTGATGGTCGCCCTCATTTTTGTCGGATCCGCTGGCGCGCAGGTGTCCGGTGAAGATGCATTGCTTGGCAGTCTCGACCTCAGATCCTCGCTGAGCAGCAGCGATCTCTATTCCGGGGGGGGCTCTGCAAGCTCGGAAGAAGCGGGCGAGGAGAATTCGGCCCTCATCCGACAGACCGGGCAAAGCAATATCGTTGAGGTCACGCAGACAGGCTCCGCCTACGGAGCGTGGGCCCGTGTCGCGCAGTTTGGCGCAGACAACACAGTCGATGTCACCCAATGCGCCTGCGGCAACGTCGTCGACGTGATCCAGGACGGCAGCGAAAATCTTTCTGAAATCAGCCAGACCGGCGCGGGGAACGTGTTTGTCCACCGGCAATATGGCGACGCCCTCGGCCTTTCGGTGTCGCAGTATGGCGGCGCGCAGATATCCATCACGCAGACAGGACCCTGACATGCGTGCAGGATGGGCCAGTCCGAAACATGCGGCTGTCCTGCTGACGCTCTCTGCATTGGCATCTTTGGCCCACGCCGAAGCGGACCGTTCCGCCGCCATCAATCAGGTCACAAAAAGCCGCACCTTGGCCGAGCGCAGCAGCGCCGCCTTTGACCAGCTGTCCACCGTCGAAACCGGCCGCAGCCGCGTCGACCAGATCGATCCGGCACTTGCTGCTGCCGAAGCGCCGGGTAGCGACCAGCTGTCTGCTGGCGAACCGGCCGCGCCGGACACCGCCTGCACCCTCTCGCCGGAGCAGCAATCCATCGTCACCAGTCTCGAAGCGCAGGGAAGGTTACCGGCCGGAGACTGCGAAATGGTCGCCTGGTTTGCCCAGCCGGGGGACAAGGGGGAGGGCGAAGATCGCCAGTCCCTCGCGGAAGCCGTCATCGCCGGCGCGCCGGAAATGCTGGGCCGGGAGTCGGAAGCCGGCCGTCTCGCCCCGCTTGAGCTCGAAAAGCGCCAGGCCGAGGCTGCCGCTGCGGCGGCAGTCGCGCTAACCATCCTCACCCCCGCGGTGCCCGTTCCGCCCGGCAAATAGCCGCTCCCGGAAACCTTTTGTGAACCATGCAGGCTCCAATGATGACCATTCGGGTGTATGCCCGAACTTGCCGTCATCCAGAGGAACTTCCGCGCATGTCCGCCGCCCCCGTTTCGATTGCCCGCCTCATCGCCCGCGAACTGAATGTCGAGGAAAAACAAGTCTCTGCGGCAATCGATCTGATCGGGGAGGGTGCGACGGTCCCGTTCATCGCGCGCTACCGGAAGGAACGCACCGGCGGTCTCGACGACACCCAGCTGCGCCACCTCGCCGCGCGCCTCACCTATCTTACAGACCTCAATGCCCGCCGCGACACGGTCCTCAAGTCCATCCGCGAGCAGGGCAAGCTCACCCCGGCGCTCGAAAAGCAGATCAACGCCGCCGAAACCAAGGTCGCGCTTGAGGACCTCTACGCGCCGTTCAAGCAGAAGCGCCGCACCAAGGCGACCATCGCCCGCGAAGCCGGCCTCGCGCCGCTGGCGGAACAACTGCTCGCCAATCCTAACCTCAATCCGGCGGAGATCGCCGCGAAGTTCATCTCGAAAACCAAGGGCGTTGCTTCCGCTGACGAGGCGCTTGAAGGCGCCCGCCATATCGTCGTCGAGACCCTGGCTGAGACGCCGGAAATCGTCGGCGCCGTGCGCGAGAAGATGTGGGCCGAAGGCAAGGTCCGCTCCAGCGTCGCCAAGGGCAAGGCTGAAGAGGGCGCCAAGTTCTCCGACTATTTCGATTTCGACCAACCGATCGAGCAGCTTCCGTCCCACCGCCTCCTCGCACTGCTGCGGGGCGAGAAGGAAGGCGTTCTGAAGCTCGGCCTGGATATTCCGCATGCGGAGAAATCAATTCATCCGGCCGTCGCTACCGTGATGGCGAAAGGCGGCATTTCCCGCAAGGGTCGCCCCGCCGATGCCTGGCTCGCCGAGACGGCAGAGATCGCCTGGAAAACCCGCCTTGCCCCGGCCTGTACGAATGACCTCTTCGCGCGCGTCAAGGAACGCGCGGACGACGAAGCGATCAGCGTCTTCTCGAAGAACGTCAAAGCCCTGCTGCTCGCCGCGCCGGCCGGCCCGAAAACCGTCATGGGTATCGATCCCGGTATTCGCACGGGCTGCAAGATCGCCGTGGTCGACGCCACTGGCAAGGTGCTCGACACCGACACGATCTACCCGCACGAGCCGAGGCGCGACTGGGCAGGGGCCCTGATGACGCTCGCCAAACTCGCCAAGAAGCACAAGGTGCAGCTCGTCAGCGTCGGCAACGGCACCGCCAGCCGCGAGACGGACAAACTCGTCGCCGAGCTTGAAAGCAAGATGCCGGATCTGGGCCTCACCCGGGTGATGGTCTCCGAAGCCGGTGCATCGGTCTACTCCGCGTCCGAACTTGCTGCCAAAGAGTTCCCGGACATGGACGTCTCCATCCGCGGCGCCGTCTCCATCGCTCGCCGCCTGCAAGATCCGTTGGCGGAGCTTGTGAAGATTGAGCCGAAAGCCATCGGCGTCGGCCAGTACCAGCATGACGTTGATCAGTCTGCGCTGTCGCATTCGCTCACTGCCGTCGTGGAAGACTGCGTGAACGCGGTCGGCGTCGACGTGAACACGGCCTCCGCGCCGCTGCTCGCCCGCGTCTCCGGTCTCAACGAAACGCTCGCCTCGAACATCGTCGCTTTCCGCAACGAGAACGGCGCGTTCAAGTCGCGCGCCGCGCTGAAGAAAGTGCCGCGCATGGGCCCGAAAGCGTTCGAACAATCTGCGGGGTTCCTTCGCATCCGAGATGCGAAGAACCCGCTTGATGGCTCCAGCGTCCACCCCGAAGCCTACCAGGTCGTCGAGCGCATCTCGGAGAAGACCGGGCGCGACGTGAAAAGCCTCGTCGGCGACAAGGCTTTCCTCTCGAAGCTCAAACCACGCGACTTTGCCGACGCCACCTTCGGCGAGCCGACCGTCGCCGACATCCTGAAGGAACTGGAAAAGCCGGGCCGCGATCCGCGCCCGGAATTCAAGACAGCAACCTTCAAGGACGGCATCGAGAAAATCTCTGACCTGAAACCCGGCATGTCCCTTGAAGGTGTCGTCACCAACGTCACGGCCTTCGGCGCATTCGTCGATATCGGCGTCCACCAGGACGGCCTCGTCCACATCTCGGAGCTCTCGGACACGTTCGTCAAGGATCCGCACACGGTCGTTCGCGCCGGGCAGGTGGTCCGCGTGCGGGTGAAGGAAGTCGACGCCGCCCGCAAACGCATCGCTCTCAGCATGAAATCAGAAGCCGGCGCCGAGCCGCGCGGCTATGCTGGCGGGCGCCGCTAGGAAGGTACGGCGGTGCTGACGGTCTCCGGCGTTCCGGCGCCGCGTCCCCCGACGCGCATCATCCGCGTGGCCGCCATCGACCATTTGCGATGGAAGATCAGCAGGTAGCTGACATAGGTCAGCGCGCCCACCGACATTTTCAACCCGAGTCTCAGCCAGGGATCGAAGTCCTGCGTCTGGTATTCGATCAGCATAACGGCCCCCGCCATCACGACGCAGCCGATATAGGCCGGAAGCACTGACATCAGCAGGCTTATCGGTTTCGTGTGCATGTCCTTGACGAGAATCGGCACCGTCAGGGCCATGCGAACAGCCTCGGTTATCAGCAGGGACATGATGACAGCCTCGGCGGAATACTGCGAAAGGGCGAGCGCCGCTGCGGTGAGGATGATCAGGTCGATCAGGGAGAAGGTGATCAGCAGGTTCAGCCTTTTCACGGCGATGAAGGCTGCGTTGCGGAAATAGGTGAACGGTGCAAACAGGCCGACGAGGCAGAGGATCAGCAACATGTCCGCCGTCGGAGCATACTCGGCGCTCAGCGTAACGGCCACGACATCCCGGCTGGTCAGCGCAAGGCCGGCAAAGATCGGCAACACGATCAGCGCCGACATCTGCGACAGGCGGCGGTACAGCATGTCGCGGTCGCCCTTGGTCTGGGTACCCTCTGACAGCAGGACGACCCAGAGCGAGCTGATCGGCGCAACGAAGGTGCCGTAGATGATGTCCACGAACCTGCTGGCAATGCGCATGAACCCGACGGCTGCCGCGCCGAAACTGAACGCAACAATCAGGTCGAGCACCCGCATGTAGGACGAGGCGATGCCCTGTCCCGCGAAGATCTTGCCAGCTTCCCTGAGGAATCCGCCCGCCAGCGGCGCCGAGAAATGCAGGCCCGGCCACCAGCGCACGCGCCAGGCCATGATAATCGCCGATACGGTTACCTGGGTGCCGCGCTGCGCCACCAGCGCCCACTCGGCAAAGGGGCTGAACACCACGAGCAGGGCCGCCGCGCCGCCAGCCACCGCGCCAATGATGCCGCGGATCGCGCCGCCCTTGAAATCATGGTCTCGCAGCATGATGGCGTTCGGCGGAATCGACAGCGGTACCGCCAGCAGGGTGAGCGCCAGCGCAGGCATCAAGTAGGTCAGGCTCGGCTCATTGTTCGCCGCTGCCAGCCAGCTGCCGGCAAAGGCGCAGACGATGATGACGCAGACCGTCACGCCCATCGTGGCCCAGAAGATCGTGTCCATTTCCGGCTTGGAATAGGCGCGGCGCAGGACGGCCGTGTCGAGGCAGGCCGATCGGGCCTGGAAATTGAAATAGTCGACAATGATCACGCCGAGCGCGAACAGCCCGAATACGGCAGCGTCTAGCCGGTAGGTCAAAAAAATGAACACCACCATGGTGATCCCGCTGGTGGCGAGATTGTTCGCGATATTCCACAGCATCGACGAGCCGAACGCCCGCTCCAGACGTGTCTGGTGCCGTTCGGACGCCTGGTCGGTGGCGGAAAGATCGCTGCGCGGGTCAGTCATGAAGGTGGTTTGGGCCGTCTGTCGGTCGAATGGCAAGGGCGGCGGTGCGCCGAAGCTGCATTTCAATTGTCATGGCGGCTGAAATTGAACGCGTCGGAACATTGCCGAGTTTCGTCGCCGGCCGCCTGGTAGCTGAGGCAGTAGTATTTTGCGCGCGCGCCATCCTTGAAGGTCGGCTTGCCATGCCAGCCGACCTGATCTCGCCCCCCGCTCCAGAGGTGCAGCATGAGCCGGCCGGGCGCTTGCGGAATCGGCATGTCGGCAGGTGTTGCGGTGTACGCCAGCCGGTCATCGACGTACCAGCGGATCTCGTCAGGCTCCCATTCGAACGCATATAGGTGGACTTCCTTGCTCGCGTCGAAACCCAGAGGAATGTAGATGCCGCCAAGTTGCTGGCCATTGGTAAAATAGTTTGCGTGCAGCCGGGTGAGGTCCTTGCCGAGAAACTCGATATCGATCTCGTCATGGGGGTCACCGAACTGCTGATGCGTATGCGTAAACATTGCAGACACCGTGCCGGAACCGGGCGCTGCCTGCATGACGACCTCATACCGGCCGAAATGGTGAAAACCGCGCCGCTGGTACTCCGCGCCGGCAATTTTCTTGTAGGCCGTCCTCTGACGCCGCACTTCCAGCTCGATCCGGTCCTGCTTGAAGTGAATGAGATCCGCTTTCCAGGCCGGATGGTCGGAATTCGGGTAATAGAAGTCGGATTTGTACCACTCGGCCTCATCACGCGGGCCGCCAAAATGGTGCACGAAGGAGCCGGCGAGCTTACGGTCCGGCAGATTGCTCACGTTTTTCGGCAGCCTGGCGGCGTCCTCCCACGGCGGGGTCATAAGCGCCGCCAGACCTGCAAGAACCACTACAGCAATGAGCGCGAAGACACTGATCCGCCAGACCTCGAAGGTCCGCACTTTTCCACTTCGGGCCATGCGAATTGTCTCAAGTGCGGGTGAGCCGCGCAGCCAGGCGGCCGGGGCAGATGACCGGAGGCGGGGCCTGGCAAACCAAGCCCCGCGCTCCTATTTTGCGCCGACGGATAGCAGCACTGCCGGAACGGTTTTCACGATGATCCAGACATCGCCCCAGAAGGTGCGGGTCTGCACATACTTGGTGTCGAGCTGGATGCGTTCGGCATAAGTCGTGTTACTGCGGCCGCTGGTCTGCCACAGGCCGGTAAGGCCGGGGCGGACGCTGGCATAGTGGACGAAACCTTCGCCATACTTGGGGCGCTCGTAGAGCGGGATCGGGCGCGGGCCGACGACCGACATGTCACCGCGGATGATGTTCAGCAACTGCGGCAGCTCGTCGATCGAGGTGGCGCGGATGAACTTGCCCAGCGGCGTGATGCGCGGGTCATTGGTCAGCTTCTGCGTGAGCTCCCATTCCTGGCGGGCTTCTGCGCTGCTTTCCAGCACAGCCTGAAGTTTCTTGTCGGCGTCAGGCACCATGGTGCGCAGCTTGAAACACTGGAAGGGCTCGCCCTTGTAACCCCAGCGCGGCTGGGAATAGAGCGCCTTCTGGCCGTCCTGAAGACGGATCAACAGGGCCACCAGGATCAGCAGGGGGGCCAGGAACAGCAGTCCCAGCGATGCCGCCACGATGTCGAAAATACGTTTCGCGCTGAAGTCCCCGCCCTTCGGCGAGCCTTCGTTTGCGTCATCCGAGTACGCATCGTCTGGCAGACTTCCTGTCTGCTCGCCGAACCGGAATTCCATTGAGTTCCCCTTCAAGTCTACTTGGCCGCGTTCAGTTCAAGCTTTGGAGGCGCCCCCACGGCAGCCGGCTCAAAGCCTTCCCTTGTTCTGAACTTGGCAATTGCAATCTGTATACCACTGCTGCGCTTGCGAATTAAGCGAAAATTAAAACTTTCATCTGTGAGGAGAAGTATTCGTTAAATATTGCGGCAGGTAACCGGCACAGGTGCTCCCCTACTGTGCAGAATAGGCACACCTGCAGCAGCCTCGGCATTCCCCCCCGAGATTATACCTACTCAGCGAGGCTTCTGCCGCATGTGAAAGAGGCGCCGCAGGGACCTGCAGCGCCTCGATACATATTGCCTCAGGGGGGGGATCAGAAGATCCGTTCGCCGATCCGCAGGGTATCACCCGGCTTGACGACCGTGCCAGGGGTCAGATCGTAGGGAATCTCGCGGTCGGAATCGATGCTCTTGATGTACACGACCCGCTTGTTCGCGCGGTAGGTGAACCCGCCGGCGGCGGCCACCGCGTTCTGGACGGTCAGACCGTTCGTGTAGGGATATTCGCCGGGTGTGCCGACTTCGCCCAGAATGTAGAATGGGCGGTAGTTGATCACTTCAACGCTGACGCGCGGGTCAAGGATGTAGCCCGCCGCCAAGGTCTCGGTGATCGAGGTTTCGAGCTGGGCCGTCGACAGGCCGACAGCCTTTTTCTGGCCGATCAGCGGCAGCGAGATCGAGCCCGTACCATCGACTTCGAACTCGCCGGAAAGGTCCGGATGGCCGAACACGGTGACGCGGAGGCGGTCGCTGGAGCCCAGCTGATAAGCCGAAGCCACTTGGGTAAGGGCGTCGGGCGTCGCTTCGCGGGCGCCCGCGGTCTGGCCGCCGGTCGAGCCGCAAGCGGCGAGCAACAACGTCAGGGCAGAAAGGAAAAGGACGTAGAATGGACGAAGCGCGATCATGGCTGCGAATGTCTCCCGGGGTTTTTTGCGGCGTAGCCTGTCAAGGCGACGAATAAATGACTCAGGTGCTCAGGAAAGCAACATCCGTGCCGATCAGGCGGGCGGCCGTCAGGCGCCCCGTCAGGAAGGCGCCGGTGTCCAGCCCGATCCTGCGATCGTCATAGTGAACGGCGTCCATCGGCGTGTGCCCGTGGACGATCATCTGTGCGAACGGCGCCGTATCCTCAAGGAATTCTTCGCGGATCCACAGCATGTCGCGGTTGGACTGTTCCTCAAGGCTCACGCCTGGCCGCAGCCCGGCGTGCACGAACAGGTAGTCGCCCGCCGTGTAATAGGACTTCAGCGACTGCAGGAAGTTCAGATGTTCTGCTGGCAGCCGGACCCGGAATTCGTTCCACACCCGTGTCCAGGCGTCGCGCGCAGCGGCCATCTCTTCGTGTGAGTTGAGGCTGGCGCGCTGGTTCGGCGGCGCCAGACCGTAGGAATAAAGCGTCTCGGCGCCGCCATAGCGCGCCCATTGGCTGCCGAACGAGGCTTCCTGAAGGAAGCGCAGCAACGCCTCTTCATGGTTACCGAGCAAGTAGATCGGGTCGAACTTGTCGAGCGCGCCGCTGGCGAACAACTCGATCACATCCCGGGATTTGAGTCCGCGGTCGATGTAGTCGCCAAGGAACACGATCTGGGCCTTGATGCCCTCCGGCAGTTTCGCGGCATCCTCTTCGATCAGGACCAGCAACTGGTCGAGCAGGTCCCGGCGGCCATGGATGTCGCCAACGGCGTAGATGCAAACGGCTTCGGGCGCCGAGGTCACGCGGCTGACGGGCACGTGCGGCGCTTCATGACCGGCTCTGCTGCCAGGGTCTTCGGGTTCGCGGTCAGGCCCACGGCCAAGACCGCGCTGAATCCGCTCACGCAGCGCGTTGGCCGTCCGGCCGAAAAAGCCGAGCCGTTCACGCGCGGCCGACAACATACTGTTGCTCGAGCTGGCCATGGTTAGCGTCCTAAACATCGATAATAGTAGGCAATTTACGGGCCAAAACCAATACGGAAGATCCGCAGGGTTAACCTTTCGGCCGCGTTGCCTCCCGCAGGTAACCAAACGCCCAGCTCATGTGCATGGTTCCGGCGGCGAGTCCGGCGTACAATCCGCACAGGGACTTGTGTTTCAGCGCCACCAGCCCCGAGGCGAGAGCGAGGATCGCTACATATCCCAGCGGGAGAATGATCGCCGGCCAATACACCAGCGACGCGACCAGCCCGAGTGCCGAGCCGAGCAGCGCAAGGATTGGCACAGTCTGGCGCAGCTTCAGGCGCGAGCCATGCTTGCGCACATTCTTCGCGCGGCCGCGGCCATATCCCTCGTACTGTTTCCACAGCCTGCGGACATTGCCGCGCGGGATGTACTGAATGCGGATCCCGGCATCGAGGTAAACGCGCCCGCCCGCCTTGCCGAGGCGGACATCATATTCTGCGTCTTCGTTATGGGAGAAGCTCTCGTCATAGCCGCCGATGCGGCGATACCAGGAAAGGTCAAATCCGGCATGGTGGCCATGGTCCACCCAGCCCGAAGCCTTGCCGCCCCGGTGCGCCGCGCCGCCGGAACCGAGCGGAGTATCGACGATCCAGGCATTGGCCTTCTCGAAGCAGGTCTCGCCGACAGCGTCCATCGGAATCACGAGCGAGGCCGCGCCGGTGTCGACGAGGGACTGGGCCACATCCAGAATGAAGTTCTCGGGGTAAATCGAGTGCGCATCGCACCGCACGAGGATCGTGGCGGCCACCGGCGCCCCGGCCGCCGCCAGGTTCAGCGCCGCCGCCTGCAACCTTTTCGGGTTGTGCAGCACGCTTAGGTTGGGAAATTCCGTCCGCAGGCGCTCGACGATCGCCACCGTGTCATCCGAGCTGCCGCCATCCGCCACAAGCATCGGCACCTGGCGCAGCGCCTGCGATCCCGCCATCAGCGAGCGGATACAGGTTTCGATATGCCGCGCCTCGTTGAGGGCAGGGATGACTGCCAGAATCGCCGCCGGCTGGACCGCTGCGGGCCGGCCGGCGTTGGAAAGGGGGGCGGTCTGGGTCATGTCGAGCATCAGTCTATCGGGCTCCGGAAGCTACCGGGCCATTCAGCAATAATTGTTCCAGAACGAGATTGACCCGCCTCGGCCCGGTCCTGCTGGGCTTTCGCAGATTAACCCACGCTGAATTCTTCCCATACCCTAGGGGACGGGCTTGCCGGATGTCGCGGACCACATACTGTGACAAATGACCAGATCCCCGGGAGGAACGAACATGATCGGTGTTGTCGCGAAGCTGAAGATCCAGGACGGCAAGCAGGCCGAGTTCGAACAGGTCGCCAAGGACCTGATGGCCAAAGTGAAGGCCAACGAGCCGGGCTGCCTCACCTACCAGCTCTACAAGACCAAGGGCTCGACCACCGAGTACATCTTCATGGAACAGTACGCCTCGCAGGACGCCCTCAAGGCGCACGGCCAGACCGAGTATTTCAAGGCGGCTGGACCCAAGCTCGGCGCGGTGCTCGGCGGCGCGCCTGAGATCGCCTATTACGACATCGTCGAATAGTCGGAGCGGCGGCCATGGATCTCTCGCTTTCGCCGTCTGACCTGAAGTTCCAGAAAGAAGTGCGCGACTGGATCGCGGCCAATTTCGATAAGGACCTGCGCGCCCGCATGGCGCTGTCGAAGAATGGCTATGTCGACAAGGCGAGCCAGGTCGCCTGGCAGAAAAAGCTCGCCTCGAAAGGCTGGATCGCGCCGAACTGGCCGAAGGAATATGGCGGCCCGGGCCTCTCCACCACCGAGCGCTACATCCTGCATTCCGAACTCTCGGGCGCCGGCACGCCGAACGTCGCCCCCTTCGGCGTCTCGATGGTCGCCCCCGTGATCATGGCCTTCGGCAATGACGAACAGAAGAAGAAGCACCTCCCGCCGATCCTGGCCTCCGATCTCTGGTGGTGCCAGGGCTATTCCGAACCCGGCGCCGGCTCCGATCTCGCGGGTCTCCAGATGAGCGCCGTGCGCGACGGCGACGACTACATCCTCAACGGTTCCAAGATCTGGACCACGCTCGCCCAGTGGGCCGACATGATCTTCTGCCTCGTGCGCACCTCGAAAGAGGGCAAGCCGCAGGAAGGCATCTCCTTCATCGTCTTTCCGATGTCGCTGCCCGGCATTACCGTGCGCGCCCTGCCAACGCTCGACGGCCCCGCCGAGGGCCAGCACGAAATCAACCAGGTCTTCTTCGAGAACGTCCGTGTAAAGATCAGCGACGCCCTGATCGGCAAGGAGAACTCGGGCTGGACCTACGCCAAGTACCTGCTCGAGTTCGAGCGCGGCAACGCCTACGCCCCCGGCCTGCGCCATATGCTCAACAAGACCCGCAAGGTCGCCTCGAAAGAGTATGACGGCAACGAGCCGGTGATCCGCAATCCGGACTTCGCCCGCAAGCTCGCCCTCCTCGAAATGCGCATCGACACCCTCGATGCCACCGAGCGCCGCGTCCTCTCCTCGCTCTCGGCCGGACAGAACGTAGGCCCCGAAAGCTCGATGCTGAAATGTGCAGGCTCCGAGGCCCAGCAGGCGATCACCGAACTCACGCTTGAAGCGGTCGGCCTCCTCGCCAACCCTTTCGTTCAGGACACGGTCGCCCTCGCGGAGCCCGGATCGAACGTCGAGTCGCCCACGCCCGAATACGCCCTGACCGCCGCGCCGAGCTACTTCAACTACCGCAAGACCTCGATCTATGCGGGTTCGAACGAGATCCAGCGCAACATCATGGCGAAGGCCGTACTCGGCCTCTGAGGCCAATGACCGAAACACCATAGGATTGCATCGATGACGACAGTTACTGCCGCCGCGCCCAACCTGCTGACGCGTGTTTCGTTTGGCATCGGAGGCGCCGCGGAAGGCGTCAAGAACAACGGGTTCGAGTATGTGCTGCTGTTCTTTTATTCCAACATCCTTGGGGTAGATGCCGGGCTGGTCGCCATGGCGCTCCTGATCGCCCTGGTCGTCGATGCTTTTTCGGATCCGATCGTCGGCTATTGGTCAGACAACATGCGCACCCGGCTCGGGCGCCGGCACCCCTTCATGTACGGGGCGCTGATCCCGATTGCGGTCACCTACTATTTCACCTGGAACCCGCCAGCGGGAATGACCGGCAATGACCTGTTTCTCTGGCTGGTGGCACTGACCATTCTCGTCCGTTTGTCCTTTACCTTCTTTGATGTGCCCGGAACGGCGCTGGCGGCCGAGTTGACGCAGGAATACGATGCGCGCACGTCGCTCCTGTCCCTGCGCACCTTCTTCGGCTGGTTTGGCGGGTTGACGATCCAGATACTTCTCTTCCGCTTCCTGCTCGTGCCTACGGAAGAAATTGAAATCGGCGTGTTCAATGTCGATGGATGGAATACCTACGGCCTCGTGGCTTCAGTCTGCATTTTCATCTGCGCGTTGATCTGTACAGTCGGCACACACAACCACATCCCCCACCTCAAGGCTCCGCCAGCCGCCCGCAAGATCACGCTCGCCACGGTCTTCAAGGAAATCTTCGAGACGGTTTCAAATCCTTCTTTCCGGGCGCTTTTCCTGGCCACGCTTTGCGGCCTCATCGCCTCGGGCATCTCGGCCACGCTCAACCAGTACATCAATACGATCTTCTGGGGCTTCACCAACGCCCAGATCGCCGCCATCACCGCCGCCGTTTACATCTCGGCCATCCTCGCCCTGATCATCGCGCCGATCGTCGGCAAGACCTTCGGCAAGAAGCGCGGCGCCATCGTGATCGGCGCACTCGCCTTCACCATCGCGCCGATGCCGGTCTTCCTGCGCCTTCTCGGCCTCCTGCCGCCAAACGGTTCGGAAGCGCTTTTCAACATCATCTTCTTCATCACCATCTTCGACCTGGCCCTGATCATCGCCACCCAGATGCTGATGGCCTCCATGGTCGCCGACATCGTCGAGGACAGCGAGTTGCAGACCGGCCGCCGCTCCGAAGGGATCTTCTTTGCCGGTATCAGCTTCATCCGGAAGCTCTCGCAGGGGGTAGGCGTCATGACGGCCTCTGCAGTGCTCTGGGTTTCCGGGTTTTCCACCGGTGGCGGCGGGGCAGGGGCCAGCGAGGAATCGATCCGGGCCCTCGGTTTCGGTTACGGCGTGTCGGTACTTGCGGCCTGGACGCTGATGCTCATCTGCGTCAGTTTCTACAAGATCAGCCGGGAATCACATGGCGAAAACCTGCGACTTCTGCGCGAGCGGGACGCGGCCGCAGCGGCCTCAGACGCCCCCTGACTGAAATGTCATGAAGGTACGAATTGCGCCGCATTTCGCGCCGCAATAGAGCCATGTTCATGACCGATCCACGCACCATGACCAAACACGTTTCCAAACTCCTCGCTTTCCTCAGCGTGGCCGTGCTGATGCTGCTCACCGTGGCGCTAGCCCCGATGTTCTCGCAGGCCGAGCGCGACCCCGGCGATGCCATCCCCGCGGCCGTGACACTGCCCGCCGAATCGCCCCCGCTGGCCGAGGTGCAGGCCGTGGTTCCCCGGTCGCAGGAGCAGATCTACCTCAGCTTCGCCCCGCTGGTGAAAGACGCCTCTCCCGCCGTGGTCAACGTCTACACCGCCAAGACCGTCAAGAGCCGCGCCTCCACCATGGAACAGTTGCTCTACGGCGTGCCCGCCCAGGGCAGCAGCGTCCAGAACTCGCTCGGCTCGGGCGTCATCGTCGCCGCCGAAGGCATCGTCGTCACCAACAACCACGTCATCCAGGGCGCCGACAGCTTCCGCGTCGTTCTCAGTGACCGGCGCGAATACCCGGCAGAGCTCCTGCTCGCCGATGAGCGCACCGATCTTGCAGTGTTGAAGATCGATACCGGCACCGAACGGCTTCCGACCCTCGACTACGCCGACACCCGCGCCGTGCAGGTGGGCGATCTCGTGCTCGCCATCGGCAACCCCTTCGGCGTCGGCCAGACCGTCACCAACGGCATCATCTCCGCCACCGCCCGCACAGACGTCGGCGTCTCCGACTACTCGTTCTTCCTGCAGACCGACGCGGCCGTGAACCCCGGCAACTCCGGCGGCGCCCTGATCAACACCAAGGGCGAGCTCGTCGGCGTCAACACGGCCATCTTTTCTCGCACCGGCGGCTCGGTCGGCATCGGATTCGCGATCCCGTCCGAAATGGTCAAGCGCGTCGTCGACGCAGCGGTCAATGGCGGTACCTTCGTGCGCCCCTGGCTCGGTCTCGCCGCCCAGTCTGTCAGCTTCGACATCGCCAAGACGCAAGGCCTCACCCGCCCTATCGGCGTCATCGTCACGGAAGTCTTCCCGGACGGCCCCGCCGCCAAGGCGGGCCTGCGCCGGGGTGATCTCGTGACCGCTATCGATGGCCGCGAAGTGTTCGACGAAAAAGGCCTCAAATTCCTCGCCGCCGTCCGCAATCCGGGCGAACAGGCGCAGCTCACGGTCCTGCGCGCCGGCAATTCGCAAACGATCAAAGTGCAGGTCGAGCCGCCGCCGGGTGCCACCGAAGCAGACGTCGTGCTGCTCGCCGACGGCTCCATCTTCAACGGCGCCCGCGTCATCGAACTCTCGCCGCGCCTCGCCGAGGAAAACGGCCTCGACCCGTTCTCCAAGGGTTCGGGCATCTACGTCCACTCGGTCACCCGCGGCACCATCTCGCGCAACTATTTCAAGCCGGGCGACATCATCCGCACCGTGAACGGCAAGACGACCAAGACCGTCAAGGACCTCGAAGGCGTCCTCGCCAAAGGCGGCCGCACCTGGGAAATCGAAATCGAACGCAACGGCCGCACCGTGAAGGGCACCGTTCGGACCTGAGGCTAAACCCCAATCACAACCTGAGAACCCCTCGCCGCGCGCGGCGAGGGCTTTGGGCGGGGCCTTACTTCGATCAAAACCCAAAGACCGCACCGGCCCGAGGCCTCTGAGGCTGCACGTGCATCACTTCGCGTGCAGCACCACCGGCAGTTCCTCGTACCCGCGCACGAAATTCGAATGCACGCGCTTCGGCGGCCCGACCACTTCGATATGCTCAAACCGCTTCAGGATCTCTTCCCACAGGATGCGCAGCTGCATCTCGGCGACGCGGTTGCCCATGCAGCGATGGATGCCGAAGCCGAATGAAATGTGCCGGCGCGCATTCGTCCGGTCGATCAGGAACTCGTCGGCGCGCTCGATCACCTCTTCATCCCGGTTGCCGGACACGTACCACATCACCACCTTGTCGCCCTTGCGGATCAGCTTGCCGCCAAACTCGATATCCTCCAGCGCAATCCGGCGCATGTGCGGCAGCGGCGTTTGATAACGAATGATCTCGGAGACCATGTTGGTGATCAGGCTCGGATCGGCCTTCAGTTTCGCATACTCGGCCGGGAACTGGTTCAGATAATACACGCCGCCGGAAATCGAGTTCCTCGTCGTGTCGTTGCCGCCCACGATCAGCAGCATCAGGTTGCCCATCAGCTCCATCGGGTTGTTGATCATGTCCTTCGTGTCCGGGTTGTGCGCGAGCAGCGAGATGAAATCCATCTTCTGCGGCGCTGCGGCCCGCTCCACCCAGAGGCGCGAGAAATACTGCACGCACTCGGTCAGGTGCTTCATCCGCCATTCCATGTCGGCGCCGACAATCCCGGCGGCGTCTGTCGTGGTCGCCACATCCGACCAGAACGGCAGCTTGTGCCGGTCCTCGAACGGAAAGTCGAACAGCGTCGCCAGCATCTGCGTCGTCAGCTCGATCGACACCTTGTCCACCCAGTTGAACCGTGTCCCAACCGGAAGGCTGTCGAGGATGTTGATCACGCGCGAGCGGATCAGACCTTCAAGTTCGGCCAGCTGCATCGGCGCCACCGCCGGCTGCGCCGCCTTGCGCTGGATGTCATGGATCGGCGGGTCCATCGCGATGAACATCGGAGGATAGATGCCGTCGCTCGGATCGCCGATCCCGATGCTCGGGCTGGAGGAGAAAACCTTGTGGTTGGTATCAACGGCGACGATGTCGTTATACTTGGTGATCGACCAGTAAGGCCCGACAAGGCTATCCGGGCAGTAATGAACCGGCGCCTCTTTCCTCAGCCTGCGGAAGTATTCCCAATGCAGGTCCCGCTCGAACAGTTCCGCCTTCGAGACGTCGAACGTCTCCAGCGGCAAGGTCCACGGATCCGGAATGCCGGCGCTCGCGCCGTGCCAGGTGTCAGCCATCGATCTTCCTCCACGGGCCATCTGTGCGGCCTCGGGAAAATCATACTCCGAAGATGGCCGCTCGGGAACGCCTCAGGCCGCGCCAATCGTTGTGCGGTGCAGCAGCCGGTCATGCCCGGCATAGCCGCCAGTCGCCATGTGCAGCGTGCACCGGTTGTCCCACATCACCAGCATCTCCGGCGACCATTTGTGCCGGTACTGGAATTCCGGCCGCGTCTGCCAGCGATAGATTTCGGACACGAGGTCCCAGCCTTCAGCCTGGTCCATGCCCTCGATGCCGACGATGTAGCCCGCCGTGCCGAACAGGCATGCCCGCCCTGTTTCGGGGTGTTTGTGGATGATCGGATGGGTCTGCGTCGCCTGCGCCTCATCCGACGGGCGGATGTCCATGCTCCGGCCCTTGTCGCCAGCGCCGTAGAAGCCAGTCGGGGCATAGGCATTCTTCGCCGAGTGAATCGCGCTCTTGCCTTCGATCCTTTTGCGAAGATCGGCCGGCATCTGTTCAAGCGCGAGATACTGGTTCGTGAACAGCGTGTCGCCGCCAACCGGCGGAATTGTCTTGCCATAAAGACACGTGCCTTGCGGCGGCTTCGCCTGAAAGCTCCAGTCCGAATGCCAGCTCTCGGCAAAGATCGGGGAGGTCTCGTCGGCCATGCGCTTCACCGCAATGATATGCGGATGGCCGGGAATTGGCGCGATGAACGGGTCTTCGCCAAACGGGCCGAAATTCAGCGTGTAGGCTTCCAGCTGATCGTCCGTCAGTTTTTGGTCCGGAAAGGCCAGCACTTGATGTTCCAGCCAGGCGGCGCGAACTGCAGCAAGAATGTCCTTTGTCATCGGTTTCGACAGGTCCAAGCCGCGCACGGCCGCGCCGCAGGCCTGGCCCGAAGGCGTGATGTCCAGCTTCATGATTTCCTCCCGGTATTGGCCGTATTTTTTCGCAGCTTACCACAATGGCCGCGCTCGCCTAGAAAGCCCTGATGACGGACCTGTTCGACTCCGCTGGCCTCTCCGACGGCGCGCCCCGGCCGCTGGCAGACCGGCTGCGCCCGCAAACGCTGGCCGACGTGGTGGGGCAGGACCACCTGATCGGGCCGGACGGCACGCTGTCGCGGATGCTGGTTGCGAAACGGCTTTCCTCGATCATCCTTTGGGGGCCGCCGGGAACCGGCAAGACAACCATTGCCCGCCTGCTCGCCGAAGGCACGGGCCTCGAGTTCGAGGCGATCAGTGCGATCTTCTCAGGCGTGAAGGAATTGCGCGCGGCGTTCGAGCGCGCCGAATCGCGCCGCAAGATGGGTAAAGGCACGCTGCTCTTCGTCGACGAAATCCACCGTTTCAACCGGGCCCAGCAGGACGGTTTCCTGCCCTTCGTCGAAAGCGGCGTGGTGACGCTGATTGGCGCGACGACCGAGAATCCGAGCTTCGAGCTGAACGGCGCGCTCCTGTCGCGTTGCCAGGTTCTGGTACTGAAACGCCTCGATGAAGCGGCCCTGGGACTACTGCTGCAACGCGCCGAAAACATGGAACAGCGCCGCCTGCCAGTGACCAAGGAAGCGCGCGCAATGATCCTGTCGATGGCGGACGGGGATGGCCGTTACCTGCTGAACCTCGCCGAACAGGCCTTCTCGATGATGGGCGAGCCGGGGCTGCTGTCGCCGGACGACCTCGGAAAGTCCCTCTCGAAGCGCGCGGCGGCCTATGACAAGGACCGCGAGGAACACTACAACCTCATCTCCGCCCTGCACAAATCCGTACGCGGATCAGATCCGGATGCGGCGCTCTACTGGTTCGCGCGGATGCTCGAAGGCGGCGAAGACCCGCTCTTCCTGGCGCGGCGCCTCATCCGGATGGCGAGCGAGGACATCGGCCTCGCCGACCCGACCGCCCTGATGGTCGCCGGCGAAGCAGCGCGCACCTATGAGCGGCTCGGCTCGCCGGAAGGCGAACTCGCGCTGGCGCACTGCGTGATCCATCTCGCCACCGCGCCGAAATCCAATGCGGCCTATGTCGCCTACAAGGCCGCAAGACGTGCCGCGGCCGAGACCGGCAGCCTCATGCCGCCAAAACACATCCTCAATGCGCCGACCTCGATGATGAAGGATCAGGGTTACGGATCGGGCTACAAATATGATCACGATACGGAAGAAGGCTTCTCCGGTCAGGACTATTTCCCCGATAGCATGAAACGCCCGGTCTTCTATGATCCCAAGGGCGAAGGCCGCGAAGCGCCGATTGCGGAGCGGCTCCGCCGCCTTGCGGAACTTCGCGCGGGCACTAAGAAGCCGAAATGACCCGTAACCGCGCCGTTCCCGATATTTCGCCTGAAGATACCGCATTCGTCCGTGCCATCGTCGTGCATGAGGACAATTCGCTGATCGCGTTCAACAAGCCCGCCGGGTTGGCCGTGCAGGCGGGCAGCGGCGTCGCGCGGTCGCTGGATGACTTGATGGCGGCCTTTGCGAAATCTAACGGCAAGCGCCCGCGCCTCGTGCACCGGCTGGATCAGGGCACGTCCGGCGTGATCGTGGCGGCGAAAACGCAGCCGGTAGCAGCCAAACTGTCCGAAGCATTCGCCGGGCGGGATGTGCAGAAGACTTATCTGGCGCTTGTGAAGGGGCGTTTGCCTTCGGCTGAAACCGGCGTGGCCGATGCTTCGCTGGTAAAGGTGGAGGAAAGCGGAAAATCGCGGATGATCATCGCGCGGCCAGACCGGAAGGGCGCGCAGGCCGCGCGCACGGGATGGCGCGTAATGGCGCGCCAGGGTGAGTTCGGACTGATGCAGATGGCGCCCGAAACCGGGCGGATGCACCAGATCCGCGTGCACCTGCTGTCACTCGGCTGCCCGATCCTCGGCGACGCGCTTTACGGCGAAGGGCAGGCAACAGCGCCACGTTTGATGCTGCATGCTGCGAAACTGGATCTTCCGCACCCGGAAGGTGGGCGGCTCGTGATCGAGGCGCCCTTGCCGGAGGATTTTCGCCGCGCGGCCGAAGCCGCCGGGCTTCAGGCGGGCTTGTAGTAGCTGCGGAACCAGTCGACGAAAGCCGGGATGCCGACACGGTAGTCCGTGTTCGGCGTATAGCCGGTAAGCGCTTTCAGCAGGCGCACGTCGGCGAAGGTCTGCTTCACGTCGCCGGGCTGCATGCCGAGCATGTTCTTGACGGCGGTCTTGCCGATCGCCTTCTCGATGGTCTCGATATAGTCCATCAGGCGGATCGGCGTGGCATTGCCGATATTGACGAGACGGTAAGGGGCGACCGGCGAGAGCGAGTCGCCGCGGATCATGTGGCTGCCCATCTGGGGAGGGCAATCCATCAGCCGGCGGATCGATTCCACCAAGTCGTCGATATAGGTGAAGTCGCGCAGCAGGTCGCCATTGTTGAACACGTCGATCGGCTGGCCCTTGAAGATCCTGTCCGTGAACAGGAAGAAGGCCATGTCCGGCCGGCCCCACGGGCCATACACGCTGAAGAAGCGCAGCGCCGTGGTCGGCACGCCGTAGAGATGGGCATGGCTGTGGCCGATCAGTTCAGCGGCCAGCTTGGTCGCCGCGTAGATCGTCAGCGGGTAGGGCGCCGAATCGCGCTCCTCGAAGGGAAACTTCTGGTTCGCTCCGTAGGCGGAGCTGGTCGAGGCGAGGATGAGGTGGCGCGCCTTGTAGCGGCGGGCGAGGTCGATGATATTGAACGAGCCAACGATGTTGGCGTCGATATACTCGCGCGGATGATCGAGGCTGTAGCGCACGCCGGCCTGCGCGGCGAAGTGGAGGATGATGTCCGGCTGCACCCGGTCGAACACGCGCTCCATCATCGCGGCATCTTCCACGCCGTAGCGGGCGAGACGGAAGTTCGGGAAGGCGGCCAGGCGCGCGGCGCGGTCTTCCTTCAGCTTCACGTCATAATAGGCCGTGAAGGAATCGATGCCGGTGACCGAATGGCCTTCGCGCAGCAATCTCAGCGCAATTTCGCTTCCGATGAAACCGGCCGCCCCGGTAACGATGATGTTCATGTGCTTCTGCAGAACCTTTTCACAGGGGCGGGCTAGACGATCCGCTGCGCCTTCACAAGCGCCGGGGCTGCAACAGAAGACGAAGAATTGCGGCCTTCGTCAATGAAACGGCCCGCCGGAGCAAGCCGGCGGGCCGCATCTAGGTCATCGGGCAGCGCCTAGCGCTCGCGGATGCGCGGGCCCATTGCCATAGCCTGGCCGGAGTTGACGGCGTCGGCCACGGCCAGTTCCTCGATCAGGATCTGCGTGCGCTCGTCACCAACCACTGCGCTGAGGACAGCGGCGGCGCGGGCCGTTTCGGCGGACACGCCGAACAGGCTTTCCAGCGCCTCGAAGCCGGACTTGCGGTGCGGGTAATAGGCGAGCACGGGCATCGCGGCGGTGTCCATCCCGGCCAGTTCCTGCGCCTTGGTGATGGCCGTCATGATGCCGCCGATCTCGTCGACGAGGCCGATCTTCCGGGCCTCCTCGCCGCTCCAGACGCGGCCGCGGGCGATTTCGTGCACTTCATCATAGGTCATGCCGCGGCCTTCGCCGACGAGGCCGACGAAACGGTCATAGCCGCGTTTCAGCATTGCGCGGATTTCCGCTTCCTGGCCCTGATTGAACGGCCCGACGCCGTAGGCATTGGCGAAATCGCCGCCGACGGTGACGGTGTCGAAGGTGACGCCGATCTTGTTGAACGTGCCGTCGAGGGCAAACTTGCCGCCGAAGATGCCGATCGAGCCGGTGATCGTGCCGCGGTTGGCGATGATCGAGTCGGCGCCGGTCGAGACATAATAGCCACCCGATGCGGCCAGCGAACCCATCGAGACGACGACCGGCTTGCCTTTTTCCTTGGCGCGTTCAACCGCGCGCCAGATCTGGTCCGACGCAGTCGGCGAGCCTCCGGGGCTGTCGACGCGGAAGACGATCGCCTTGACGTTTTCGTTGTCGGCCGCGTCGAGGATGGCGCGGGCAATCACGTCGGAAGCAAAGCCCGGGGTCTCCGAGAAGGGCGAGTCGGAGCCGCCGCCGCCGGTGACGACCGCGCCTTCGCCGCCGACGATGGCGATCATGCCATCCTTGGCTTTCGCCTTCGAGGCGGGGGCCGTGTAGTAGAAGAGATCAACCAGTTCCGAATTTTCACCGGCGCGTTCCAGCGCAGCTTCTTCGGCGTCTTCCGGCCAGCCGAGCTTGTCGATGAGCTTGGCTTCAAGTGCGGCTTCCGCCGATTTCGGGCCGCTCTCGAGGATGGCCTTCAGGGCGGGCACTTCCATGCTGCGGTCTGCGGCAATGTCCGTGAGCGCCGTATTCCAGAGCGACGTGGCGAGCGCCGTCATCGCTTCGCGGTGAGGCTCCGTGTACGCCGTTTCGTTGTAGGAGTTCGGCGCGTTCTTGTATTCATACAGCGCATAGATCTGCGGCGTGAGGCCGATCTTTTCGAACAGGCCTTTCAGGAACTCGGTCTCGAACGAGACACCGTTGATCATGAAGTCAGAGCCGGGCTGCATCCAGATTTCTTCGGCCGCCGTGATCGAATGATAGGCAGACGGACCACCGAGGCCGAGCATGCCCTGCGTATGGGCTACCACGAACTTGCCGGAGTCGCGGAAGCTTTTCAGCGAGGTGCGCAGCTCTTCAGCGCGCGAGGTGCCGATGCCGGTGAACGAGCCGCGGAGGTAAATGCCTTTCACCGACTTGTCGGTCTCGGCGGCCTTCAGCTTGATCAGAAGATCCGTGAACCCCGGAACGCCGGAGAAGGCAGCAAGCCCGCCGAGCGGGGCCTGATCCGGCAGGCCGGCATTCAGGTCCAGCGACAGGACCACATTGTCCGGCCGCACGGGCTGCGAGCTGGCGGCGCCAAGGATAAGGAACATAAGCATGGCAAATCCGACGATCACAAACAGGATCATCGCGACGAAAGCACCTGCCATCGACAGGAAGAAGGTTCTCATGACCGGGGCAATTCCTCTGCTGGTTCTGGAGTCGGGAATATCTCGATTTTCGATATTGTTGATAATCGATAAAAAGTAAAGGGCTGGTGTGTGAACATATCTGGATTCGTGCCGACCCGAGGCAATAGCAACAGGTTCAGGAGTCGCTCCACAGGCGAGGCGCGTTTCGGGAGTTGCCAGCAACACAAAGAGTAGCTATTTCGCGCGCTCCACAGTTGGGGTGTCGCCAAGTGGTAAGGCAGCGGTTTTTGGTACCGCCACCCTAGGTTCGAATCCTAGCACCCCAGCCAATCACCGAAAAATCGGCCTCTCAACTTATTCGGGCAGCGTCATCTTGCTGACATCTGTCGCGTTTATGCCCCCCATTGACACCGCTACTGCGCAGCGCTGATTGCGTTCGTGACGTGCCCGGTTATTTTCTAAACGAATCGTAAAGCGCGATTGATCCGTAATTAGAGGATTGTTAGCGTTGAGGTTCGTCGCTAAGGGCTTGCGCGGTTGGCCGCAGAAGTTGGCCGAACGGGAACAGAGAATATAGAGAGAGCGAAAAACGCTCCAGAAAAGACAGGGGATGTGATGGGGCTACTCCATCCACTTCCACTTCCAATTCCAACTCCCGGCTCGTTTGTGTTTGAGCCGAAGATCATCGGGACGCCCTCGCAAGCAGGTGCGCCCAAGACCCAGGAATTTACGCGCCGGCTGAGCGCGACCGTTTGGAGAGTGAGAGGCAAACCTCATGAAGAAAATTCTGTCACCCGCGCGCAGTGTGATTGCTGCAGCATTGATTGCGGGCCTGGCCATTCCGGCCCACGCCCAGCTTCGCGAGGCCCTGACGACGGGCGAGCAAGCGACCCGTAAGGCTGAGCAGGTCCAGGACCAGATCAACCAGCTGGACGATGACCGTTCGGAAATGGTGCGCGAGTATCGCACGCTTCTGCAGCGCCGCGACGCCGCAGAACTTTTCGCCAAGCAACAGGAATTGGTCGTCCAGAGCCAGCGCGAGGAAATCGCGTCGCTCACCGAACAGCTCGGCTCGATCGACGACATCACGGCCCAGACGGTGCCGATGCTGCTCGGCATGGTCGAAGACCTGAAAATGTTTGTCGCCGCCGACCTTCCGTTCAAGGCTGATGAGCGCAAGACGCGCCTCGAGACGCTTGATGCGGTGATGAAGCAGCCGAACGTTTCGACCGCTGAGCAATACCGCCTGATCATGGAAGCCTACTCTGCCGAGATGGAGTATGGCCGCACGATCGACACCTGGCAGGAAGAGATCACAATCGACGGCAACCCGACGACCGTTGATATGTTCCTCTATGGCCGCGTCGCCCTGGTTTACATGACGCCGGCCGGCAAGGTCGCCCGTTATGACCGCGCCACGGGTGAGTGGCAGCCGCTGCCCAGCAGCTACGCCGCCGACATCAAGCGTGCCGTCCGCGTCGCCCAGGGCAAGGCCCAGCAGGTCGTCCTGTTCGCCCCCGTCCAGAAGTTCACGGTCCAGTAATCGGCCAGTTGATCAGATACGAAGGTCATAGAGTTATGAAAACATTCAAATCTTCACTCAAGGCACTGGGCGCTGCGGTTCTTCTCGGATCGGTTGCCCTGGTTGCTGCTGCGCCGGCTTCGGCCCAGTCCCTCAGTGACGTCCTGGCGAAAGTCCGCCAGGACGCGAACCAGATGTCGGCCGAGGATCAGGCCCGCCTGAAACAGTTCCAGGCTGACCGCGCCAGCCAGGCCGCCAGCATGGAATCCGCCCGCGGCGTTCTGAACGCAGCCGAAGGCAAGGCCCGCGCCCTCAGCGCGGAGTTCGACGCCAACGAAGCCCAGCTCGGTGCTCTCGAAGCCCAGGTTTCGACCCTCGCCGGCGACTTCCAGGAAATGCTTGGCCAGTTCCGCTCTGCAGCCGGCGCCACGATGCCGGAAATCGCAAACTCGGTCGCCAACTTCGACTATAAAGACCGCGTTGCCGGCATCGCAGAGATCGCCGAAGCCCGCGTTCTCCCGAACCGCGCCCAGCTCGAGCGTCTTCCAAAAGCCATGCTTCAGGAAATGATCGCGCAGTCCGAAGTCAAAACCTTCACGGCCACCGTGAACGGCATTGGCCCGGAAGGCTCGAACGCTGAAGCCGAACTCGTCCGTATCGGTGTGTTCACTGCAGCGACCGTTGACGGCCGCAAGTTCGTCGAAGTCCGCAAGGGCGAAGGCAGCGACACGTTCCTCCAGGTCTTCGCAAGCCAGCCCTCGGGCAACTTTGCTTCGGCCATGGGCGCCGTCGTGAACGCCAGCGAAGGCCAAGTCGTCAAGGCTCCGGTCGATCCGTCCAAAGGCAACCTGTTCGGCATCCTCGGTGAACTCCCGACCATGGGTGACCGTCTTAACCACGGCGGTGTCGTCGGCTACGTGATCATCGCGCTGGCCTTCGTCGGCATCCTGCTCGGCCTCTACAAGATGTTCACGCTCTTCACCCAGGGCGCTGCGATGCGCGGTTCGGCGAAAACCCGCCAGGCTGGCACCAGCAACCCGCTCGCCCGCGTGTTCGAAGTCTACGAGAGCAACCGCAACCGGGACATCGAAACGCTCGAGCTCAAGCTCGACGAGCAGATCCTCAAGGAATCGCCGAAGATCGAATGGGGCCTCGACATCATCAAGGTGCTCGCTTCGGTCGCTCCGCTCCTCGGACTCCTCGGCACGGTGGTCGGCATGATCATCACCTTCACCGCGATCACGATCTACGGTGCAGGCGATCCGAAACTCATGGCTGACGGTATCTCGACCGCGCTCGTGACGACGGTGCAAGGCCTTGTCGCCGCTATCCCGCTGGTTCTCATCCACGCTGTCGTCGCTTCGATGGCTCGCGGAAACCAGCAGATCCTCGACGAACAAGCCGCTGGCATCATCGCCGAAAAAATGGAGTCGCTGCACGGGGGCCGGGCATAAGCCCGCCCCTTAACAGCCCTGGAGGAGTACCCCATGCTGGGTCTTGATGCTCTACAGGCCTTTCTGGATCGCGGCGGCCCTGTGTTGCTGATCATCATGGCAGCCACATTCTTCATGTGGGCCCTGATTCTGGAACGGTTTTTCTACTTCCGTTTTGCCCATAACCAGATTGCTGCAGAAGCTGTTGCAGAGTGGCGTGCGCGCTCCGACAAGAAGTCCAAGCTCGCCCACTGGGTGCGTGACAAGCTTGTGTCGGAAGTTCGCCAGAAGGCCGAAGAAAACGTCCAGCTGACCAAAGCCATGGTCGCGCTGGCCCCGCTTCTCGGCCTGCTCGGTACCGTGACGGGCATGGTGTCGGTGTTCGACATCATGGCCATCACAGCGGGCGCAGATGCGAAGGCCATGTCGGCCGGCGTATCGCGGGCCACGATTCCCACGATGGCGGGCATGGTGGCTTCCCTTTCCGGCGTTCTGATCACGTCGGGCATGGACCGCAAGGTGAGCCGCTCGGTGCAGCAGGTCGAAGACCAGATGGAGATCAGCTGATGCGCGGACGTGGTACCAGACAGGCTGAGTCAGCCGAAATCGACCTCACGCCGATGCTCGACGTGGTGTTCATCCTGCTCATCTTCTTCATCGTGACATCGACCTTTGCCCGCGAAGAGGCGATCGGCCTTGAGCCGCCGCCCCCACCGGCACCGGACCAGCTTAACCAGCCCCAGGTTCCGGCGATCCTGATCTACGTGGACGAGAGCAACCTGATCACCGTCAATGGCCGTCTGGCCGATATCAGCTCGGTGCGTGCGAATATTGAGCGTGTCATCGCAGAAACGCCCAATAGTTCTGTCATCATTCAGGCGCATCCCAAGGCGAAGAGCGGCGTGATCGTGAAAATCCGGGACGAGGCATACAATGCCGGGTTCCGCGAACGCGTGAACATCGTCATCTCGCAAACGTCGTAGGCAGGAGTACACATGGCACGCAAACAACGCGCAACGGTGGCCAGCGGCGGGGACGAGATCAACCTCACCCCGATGCTGGATGTGGTTTTCATCCTGCTGATCTTCTTCATCGTGACCGCCCAGTTCATCAAGGAACCCGGCGTTCCCGTCATCCGTCCGGATGTCGATAACCAGGCCCAGGCCAAGCCGCTCGCGATCCTGATCGCGATCACGGAGAACGACGAGGTCTTCATCGCCAAGAAGGAAGTCCCGATGGTCGAGGTGGGCTTCACGTTGAAGGAACTTCGCCTCGACAACCCCCGCGGAGAGGTTGTGGTTCAAGCAGACGTGAACTCGTCGGCTGAAACCATGGTTGAAGTCATGGAAGCCATCAACAAGGTTGACGGGTCTACGGTCATCAACATCTCGGCGAAAACCAACTAGGGAGAGGTTCCATGTTCAACAGTCCCCTCGGGCGTTTTCTGATCAGTTTCGCGATTGCGGCGCCGATCGCGATCTTGATCTTCCTGTTCATGAGCATGCTGATCGCGGTCAACGAAATCTCTCTGGAAGCGAAAGAAACCCGGGTCCTCTCGGCGATCACGCCCCAGGCGAACGATTCCGATGTACGCACCCGTCAGCGGGCCAAGCCGCAGCGGATAGACGCTGCTGCCAAGCCGCCGCCGCCGCCGAAACAGTCGGCCACCAAGTCCAGCATCAACCTGCCGACTCCGAAAATCGAAGGCGGCGTTCCTCAGGACCTCGACCTCGGCCGGATGAAATCGCTCGCGATCGATCCGGTGGCCGTCTCGGACCGGGATGCCCAGCCGATCCGCCCGCCGACGCCATCCTATCCTCAGCGCGCTCAGGAACGCGGTCTGTCGGGCAGCTGCGATGTGCGCTTTGACGTGGATACCCGCGGCAAGCCCTACAACATTGCGGCAACCTGCACGGACTCGGTCTTCAAGTCCGAAGCCGAACGCGCCGTATCGCGGGTGGAGTTTGCGCCGAAGATCGTGCGCGGCAAGGCCGTCGAACGCCGGAATGTCGTCTACCCGCTGGAATTCAACATCGAGTAGTAATATATTGAAGGCAGGGCAGTGGCGATCCGTTCCGCTGCCCGCCTTCCACTTCCGCCCAAAACGGCGCCAGACCGTGGGCCAGCATGGCTAGTGAGAGATTGCCGCTGCGAGGCGGTCAGGAGAGACAATTATGCGACTGAAAGTTTTCCTCAAAGGCGCAATCACGGCAGGTGTGCTCGGGTTCTTGGGTGCAGGCGCCGCGCTTGCCCAGGGCAGCTGCACCGAGACCCAGTTCAGTTCGAAAACGGGCCAGCTGTATCTTGAAGCCGAGCAGGCAGCCATCACCAACAAGGATTTCGACACCGCGCTCGCGAAGCTGAACCAGCTGCGCGGCATGCCGCTGAACTGCTACGAAGAAAGCGCGATCATCCGCATTTCGGCGTACATCAAGATCGAGAAGGGCGACCGTCAGGGCGCCATCAAGGATCTGCTGGATGCGATCAACAAGGGTTATGTCCCGCCGGCAGATGTCGCCCAGACCTATTACAACATTGCGCAGATCTACCTGCAGCTCGAGGACACGAAGTCGGCCCTCGACTATATGAAGAAATGGCAGACCGCTGGCGGAAAGCCGGATCGCGGCCAGAAATGGCAGCTGGCGGTGCTTTATCAGCGCGTCAACAATTTCAAGGAAGCGATCCGCTACGCCGAAGAAGTGCGCCGCGAAGATGGCGCGAAGTTCGACCAGCAGCTCTATGACCTGCTCGTATTCCTTTACAACGATGCCGGCGAGAAGTCGAAACTCGCGGAAGTCCTGGAAGTGCTCGTCGAGCGCAAGCCTGAAGAACGCAAATACTGGGATGCCATCGCCGGCAACTACTTTGCCGACAACGAACTGCACAAGGCGTTTGAAGTTCAAAAGGCCATGTATCTTGCTGGCCTTCTGAAGACCGAAGACGAACTGATGCGGATCGTGAACTTCTATAACCAGCTCAACGCGCCCTATCACGCTGCCCGCGTCCTCGAGAAGGAAATGAACGCCGGCCGCATCAAGAAGACGACCGAGAAGGTGTCGCTCCTCGCTGACTTCTACCAGGTCGCGCGCGAGCATGAAAAAGCGATCCCGGTGATCCGCCAGGCTGCCGAAATGGGCGGTGCAGGTGCCATGTACGAACGTCTTGGCGCGTCGTACAGCGAGCTGCAGAAGTGGAAAGAGACGGAAGACGCGCTGCAGAAGGCGCTCAGCATTGGCGGCCTCAAGGACAGGGGCACTGTCTGGGTCCGTATCGGCCAGTCGCGCTTCGAGCGCGGCGACCGGGCGGGCGCCAAGGAGGCGTTCCGCCAGGCAGGCAACGCAGGCGGCCGCGGTTGGCTCGATTTCATGCAGTCGGAAGAGGACACGAAGGACGCGCTTGTCTGTTTCGAAGTTCAGGCCGCCGTGCTGAACGTCGTCAACGAGGACAAGATCTGCAAGAAGCTACAGGGTCTCGGCGAGAACATCCCGGAAGGCTGCAAGACGGTCGGCGAACGCCTGAAGGCGGGCCGCGCCAAGTTTGAAGCTACGCCGCAATGCCGGAACGCCGCGCCGGTCTGATCGGTTAGCCTCAGCCCACAAATCAAAGCCCCGGACCTTCGGTCCGGGGCTTTCTGATTCCGGGGATGGGCAAGATGGGCTGAGGCGCTGTGATCCGCCCTTTTACGCGGCACGGCGCAAACAAAAAACGCCGGCGGGTGAGGCCGGCGTTCTGAAGGTTCGGGCTAGGGGGCCGGATCAGCTCGGCTGCGAGGATATGCCGAAAGCGGCCGGGCTCGGCGATGAGGCGGTCATCGTCTTGGCTTCGGTGGCGGCGACCGGGCCGGTCTCGCGCAGCGGATCGTCCGCATGCTTCACCTGGCCTTCGAACACGGCGTTGGGCTGGATCTGCAGCGAGGAATGGACGATGTCGCCCTTCACATGCGCGCCGGTTTCCAGCTCGACCTTGCGGGCCCGGATGGAGCCGCGGATCTTTCCCTTGACCTTGACGACTTCGGCTTTGACTTCGCCGGTGATCTGGCCGGACGCGCCGATCGTGATGTCGGTAGCGGAAACGTCGCCATCGACGATGCCGTCAATCTGGAGGGAGCCCTCGGAGATGACGGAGCCGTTGATCTTCATGTCGGCGCAGATGATGGAAGCGGCACGGGCAGCGGTTTTCGTCGCTGCGCCACGGATGGCATCCTGGGCCGGCGCCACTTTCGGCGCTTCGACCGGGGTGTGATCCGGGGTTTTGCTATTCTTTGTGAACATGTCGGCCTGCTTTCAGGAATTTACTGGGGTCATACGGTTTACCATTGTACCACACTTCATAGTGAAGGTGATCGCCGGTACTGCGTCCGGTCGAGCCCATACGCCCGACAAGGTCGCCAATCTTGATTGTATCACCTTTGGACACGGTGATCGACCTCAAGTGTCCGTAACGCGACTTGAAACCATGACCATGATCGACTTCGACAAGCAGTCCATAGCCTGAGCGGGCGCCGGCATAGCTGACGGTGCCGGGGCCGGTCGTAACAATCGGGGCGTCGCGGTAGGCGGCAAGGTCAACGCCCATGTGCGGGGACGGACGCTTGGTGAAGGGATCGACGCGGATGCCATAGGGGCTGGTATAGCGGAACGGAACGGATACCGGCTCGCCGAGCGGCAGGCTGTCGACGACCTTCTCGTAATACTTCATTTCGGCGATCCGGGCGCGGGCCTGGAAGATACGGGTCATGAAGTCCTGATCCCCGATCGACCAGTCCGAGGCAGAAGAGGTCAGCGACCCCATCGAGATTTCCGGGCCGCCGACATTGCTGCTGGCGAGGATGTTGTCAGTGCCGACGGCGGTCAGCATCAGGACGCCGCGGGCGCGTTCGGCCCGCTCGGCGGCATGGTCTTCCATCAGGTCGAACAGGCGGTAGATGTCCTGTTCGATGGCTTTTGGGGTTCCGCGGGCGGCGGGAACGCTCAGCCCGCCGGTCATCAGGTATTCGTCACGGGACTGCCGGCGGTCTGCTTCTTCGATGGAGGCCTCGACCAGGAGGGAGGCGCCGTCACCTTCGAGGGCGGACAGTTTCTGCCCATCATCCTCGCGCATGTCGTTCAGGAGTTCTTCAAGCGCTTTCTGCTTCTTCTCGAGGTCTGCGGTCTCCTTGGAGCGCTCTTCCAGAAGGGTGCGCTGGAGCGATTCGCGGGCGCGCAGGTCCTGGACCCAGCGCTCATACTTGGCGAGTTCCTTGCCTTCGCCGCCGGCGAGGGTGGTCTCGCCGCCCCCGAACACAAAACTGGCCGTGGCGAAAACCGTCCAGCCGGCGAGAGCGGTAGCGCCCGCAGCCATGATAGCCTGTTGCCAAGGGGATACGGAAATATATCGGACTGTACCGCCGCTGCGGTGGTAGATCTGGCGTTCCGGGAATGCGCGATCGAACGTCGCCTTGAGGTTCGCACTCAACTTCGCCATGCAAGCAACCTGTAAGCTGGAAACTTCTTATGAAGCTGCAAAAACTTCTGCAGCCGGCTTCCCATTCCCCACTGCATACATACCCAATTCGACCCGGGGTGAAACCCCCGATAGCCATATATTTCGGCAATGTTCGCAGTTGAGCGTAAACTTCTCATTAACTCGATGAAAGTTTCGGCAATCATTGACGATTTTCGGACAGCCGAGGACTATTCTGCCAGTGCGGCCAGCACTTCCTCTGCATGCCCCTTGACCTTCACTTTAGGCCATACACGGACGATCTTGCCGTCCGGCCCGATCAGGAAGGTGCGCCGCGCCATGCCCATATAGGTCCGGCCGTACATCGATTTCTCCTCCCATGTGCCATAGGAATCGGACACCTCGCCGGCCTCGTCCGTCCCGAGCAAAACCGTCAGGTTGTGTTTCGCGGCGAATTTCTCGTGTTTGGCGAGCGTGTCGCGCGAGATGCCGAGCACCGTCGCGCCGGCTTTCCGGAACGCGTCCGCATGGGCCGAGAAGTCGAGGGCCTCCTGGGTGCAGCCCGGTGTGTCATCCTTGGGGTAGAAGTAGAGCACAAGGTGGCCGCCCGCGAAGTCCTTCAGGCGCTTCGGTCCGCCCGTCGTCTGGACGCTGAAGGCAGGGGCCTTGGTGCCGGGTTTCAGATCAGCGCTCATGCTTTGCTCCTATGGTCTGGGCCTGTTCACGCAATTATAGTTTCTATGTGCCAATGGACCTGCGGCAACACCGGTATTTTTGAGGAGCCAGCGATTGGTCCGCCAGACCGCGTCCGTCATTGTCATGGAGATACTCGGCGCCCTCGTCCTGGTGCTGATGGCGGCCGCCGCGTTGCTCCTCCTGCGCCTGTCAAGCGGCCCCCTCGATCTCAGCCCGTTTCGCGATGATGTCGAGCACGCGTTGACCGATGCACGCGACGGGCGCGTCGTCTCGATCGGCGCCCTGCAGCTCGAATGGTCGCCAGAATCGAAACGCGTCCAGATCACCGCGCAGGACGTGAGCCTGCTGGACGATGACGGCAGTGAGGCGGCCGAGGCGGCCAATTCCGAGATCGTGCTGTCGGCCTCGGCGCTGCTGCTTGGACACGTCGAGGTATTGCGCCTCAACCTGCGCGACGGCTGGATCGGGCTCGATCATCAGGGCGGCAATCTCTGGACGCTCGGCGGCGATCCGTTGCCGGAAATCAAGGCGCGGGCCCTGCCGACCACGCCGCAAGGCTGGATGGACTATGCCAACACGGTGCTGCCGGAATGGCTCGCGGCGCTGACGGAAACTGGCGAGACGCTGACTTTCGAATCGATCAGCTTTGACGGCTTCGAATTGCGCGTGCGCTCGGCCGATCTCGCCCTGCTCGGCACGGTGCAGCACACGACCGGAAATCTGACCCGCGCGGAGGATGGCCTCAGCCTCAACCTCTCCGGCAGCGGCCTCGGCGATGGCCTTCCCGGCGGCATAGCCATCCGTATGCAGACGAGTGAGCGCGGCACGCGGATGCTGGCCGAGCTGGGCGTCGCAGACTGGCCGCTGGGCGAACTCCTCCGCCGCACAGGTCTCGGCGCGGAGGGCTCGCAGGGGCTCGATTCCAATTTCGAGGTCGCAGTCGGTTTCACGCAGAGTGCCGGCATCGAGGAGGTCCGGCTGAACGCCCGCAGCGGGGCTGGCACCCTCAAGATCCGCGACTGGTCGGAGCCGGTGAAGGACCTGCGCATCTCGGCCGCCTATGGCCGCCCGGATGACAAGCTCGCACTGACGCTGGAGTCGACCGGCACCGGCGTGTTCAAGGGACGCGCCGAGCTGGAACTGGAAAAAGCCCTGACGGGCAAGGGCTTCCGCCCGTTCCGCCTGACAAGCCCGGCGCTGACCGCTAATCTGGTGCCGTTCCTCGAAGCGCCGCTCGACTTTGCGAGCGTGTCGGCGGCGGGTGAAGTCGATCTGAATGCGATCGCTGTGCGCAAGGCGACGGCGAAATTCGTGACCGGCGGCGCGGCGTTCGAACTTGCCGGCGACCTTGCGATGACGCCGGACTGGAAAGAGGGCGACGCACTGGTCATCGGAACCCTGGACGCGGGCGTGCCGGGCGCCCTGCCGCTGCAAACCGTGCTGGCGCTCTGGCCGGTAACGCTCGGCGAGGGTGCGCGCGATTTCGGCAAGGAGCGGGTCCTGGCCGGAACGGCGCGCGGTGCCAAGGGGCGCATAACGCTCCAGCGCGACAGCTTCGCGGAAGGCCACCTGCGCGACACCGATCTCGAAGTCACCTTCGCAGTGGACGGCGCGCAGGTGAAATTTCTCGACGATCTGCCAGCGGTTGAGAATGCCAGCGGCACCGGCCGGCTGACCGGCAACAGTTTCAAGGTCGTGCTCGACAAGGCCGAGTATGGGGGCTGGGTGGTCAGCGAAGGGTTGGTCGACTTTCCGGCCTTCAATCCGCGCGGCAAGGAGTTCCGCGTGTTCGCAAAGGGACGCGGCCCGGCGCGCAATATCGTCCGTACACTGGCAGAATCGCGGCTGGAGTTTGATCTGGATCCGGCGCGGGTCTCCGGCGATGCGGAAATGACCTACGAGATGTTCCGCCCGGCGCGCGATGACGTGGCCTACGAGGACATGCGTTTCACCGGTTTCGGCACCGTCCGCAATGGCGGCCTCAAGGGCGCGGCGTTCGGGTTCGATTTGACCGGCGGCGCACTGAAGGTGAACCTCGACCAGAACGGCATCGTCATGACCGGACAGGCCAGCCTCGGCCCCTCTCCGGTGAATTTCGTCTGGAAGGACAGTTTCGCGGACGACGGCAAGCCGGCGGACCTGACGGCGACGGGCGTCATGACGGCAGACTTCCTCAACGGATTCGGCCTGCTGGGGCGCGCCTACATGACCGGTGAGGCGCCCATTGACGTGAAAGCGACGCTCGAAGGCGCCGATCTGGAGACCGCCATCGTGCAGGCCGACTTCAAGGACGCCCGGCTGGATATCGCGGAGATCGGCTGGCTGAAGCCGCGCGGCGGCGCCTCGGACGCCACCATCAACTACGCCCGGGCCGGCGAGAACATGACGTCCAAGGTCAAGTTCACGGCAGACGGCGCAGCGCTCGACGGCGACTTCACGCTGCGCGCGTCCGATTCGCGGCTCGTCTCCGCTGACCTGCGCCGCGCCTTCTTCCGGAACGTGGCGGACGTGAACGGCAAGATGAGCCGGGGCGCAGCGGACCAGATCATCCTGACACTGGGCGGCAAGCATCTCGACATTTCCGGCCTGATGCCGGGGCTCGGTGGGCTTAGCGGCGAAGAGGGCAAGGCGGGCTCGCCGATGACCCTGACGGCGGCGGTGGACCGGTTGACGCTTCGGCCCGGGCTGGACCTGCGCAGCGCCGAGCTGGTGCTGATGACCAACCGGACCGGTCTCGAAACAGTGACCGCAAACGGAATCGCAGGCGATGGCGCCCCGCTGGTCGCCTCGATCGATGCAAGCGGCAGCGGTCCTGCCCGCCTCAGCGTCACCTCCGGCGACGCAGGCTTCCTCGCGAGCGCGTTCCTGAACACGGATTTCATCTCGGGCGGCACGGTTGAGATCAACGGCACGCTCGAGCAGGCGGCGACGCCGGCCAACCTGATGGTGAAGATATCGGATGCGCGGATGAGCGACGCGCCGTTCCTGACGCAGATCCTCTCGCTCGCCTCGCTGCGCGGCCTCGCCGATACGCTCGGCGGCGACGGCGTGATGTTCAGCCGGATCGACTTACCGCTGAAGATTTCCGGCGGGCGCTACATCATCAACGGCGCCAAGGCGCAGGGGCCGGCGCTGGGCCTGACAGCGAGCGGCTTCATCGATTCCAGGACGACCGATATCGAGATCGACGGCGTGCTGGTGCCGAGCTTCGGCATGAACTCCGCCCTCGGAGGAATTCCGATCCTGGGCGACCTCGTCGTCGGCCGCGACGGGGAGGGCGTGTTCTCGCTCACCTACGGCGTGCGCGGCAAGCTCGACAAGGCAAACGTCTCGGTCAACCCGCTCTCGGCGCTGGCGCCGGGCGTCATCCGCCGCATCTTCGAAAACCCCTCCGACACGAAAATCCCGGAAGCCAAACCCCGCGCCCCGGACGCGCCGCTTCCGAAGGAACTGCCTCCGATCAAGGACGAGACGTTCTAAGGCGCCCCAATCATCCGCTCATCCCCGCGCAGGCGGGGATCGGGTCAGGGACATGCCGATTGGGACCCCCGCCTGCGCGGGGGTGAGCGGGTGTCGGGAAGCGAGTTTACCCCGCCTTGATCAGCGCATGCCGCTTCTTGCCGGCCGAAATCTTGATCGCCCCATCTTTCAGATCGGCGGACGAGACTTTCGCATTCGGATCGGTCACCGCTTCATCGTTGACGCGGATGGCGCCCTGTTCGATCAGACGCCGCGCTTCACCGTTAGACTTGGAAAGTCCGGCCGCCGTGCAGGCCGCTGCGACCAGCATGCCGGCATCAAGCTCCGCCTGCGGAACAAGTGCCGTCGGCAGGGAGTCGGATGACGCACCCGCGCTGAACACGGCCTTTGCGGCAGCCTCCGCTTCCTTCGCCGCCGCTTCCCCGTGCAGCAAGGTCGTCGCGGCATTGGCGAGCGCGATCTTCGCGTCATTGATCTCCGAGCCCTGCAGCGCTTCCAGCTTGACAATTTTGTCGAGCGGCAATTCCGTGAACAGCCGCAGGAACCGTCCGACATCCGCATCTTCGGTGTTGCGCCAGAATTGCCAAAATTCGTAGGGGCTCTTGCGATCCGCGTTCAGCCAGACCGCTCCATCGGCCGTCTTGCCCATCTTGGCGCCCGACGCGGTCGTGATCAGTGGACAGGTGAGACCGAAAGCCGATCCACCCACCACCTTGTGGACGAGGTCGACGCCGCCGACGATGTTGCCCCACTGGTCCGAGCCGCCAAACTGAACGCGGCAGTTCCGTGAACGGAAGAGTTCGAGGAAGTCGTAGGACTGCATCAGCAGGTAGTTGAACTCGAGGAAAGTGTAGGGTTGCTCGGACTCGAGACGGCGAGCGACCGTCTCCTGCTTGATCATCGTATTGATGGTGAAGTGCGTGCCGATTTCCCGCAGGAGGTCGATGTAGCCGAGCTTGCCCAGCCAATCGTCATTGTTGACCATGACAGCGTCGGTCGGGCCATCGCCGAATTTCAGGTACTTCGCATAGGCCGATTTGATCCCCTCGATGTTGGAGGCGATCTGCGCGTCGGTCAGGATCGGACGCGACTTGTCCTTGTCGGTCGGGTCGCCCACCTTGGTTGTGCCGCCGCCGATGAGCACGATGGGTTTGCCGCCACACTTCTGGAAGTGCCGCAGCATCATGATCGTCACCATGTTGCCGACATGCAGGCTGGTCGCCGTTGCGTCATAGCCGACATAGGCCACCGGAACCCCTGACATGCAGTAGCTGTCAAGCTCGGCCGGGTGGGTGGCCTGCTTGATGAAGCCGCGCCAGCTGAGCTCGCGCAGGAATTCCGACTTGTATTCGCTCATGTTCTTGTGTCTCCGTTGAGCAGACGCGCGCCTAACACGGAAAGGTCTGGGCTTGAACACGGCTACGGAAAAAACAACGCCCCCTACCACCCCCGTCTGGGTCGCCGGCTTCATGTCCGGCACCTCGCTGGACGCCGTGGACGCCGCCATGATCCTGACGGACGGGGAGAAGGTCACCGACTTTGGCCCGGCGGTAGAGCGCAAGTATTCGGCGCAGGAGCGCGCGGTCCTGCAGGCCGCGACCGACGCGGCCAGGGCCTGGAACTGGATAGGGCCGATCCCGGAAGCGCCCTTCCGGGCCGCTCTCGAAGTGATCACGCGCACGCATTACGAGGCCTGGATGCTGCTGACCTCGCCCGCCCGGGCGCCGGTCCCGCTGCTGGCCGGCGTCCACGGGCAGACCGTGCTGCACCGGCGCGCGACCCCCGGCCAGAAGGGCGCGACGCTGCAGCTGGTGGACCCCTTCAGCCTGCGCAAGACGATGGGCGTGCCGCTGGTGTGTGACTTCCGCTCGGCCGATGTCGAGGCCGGCGGCCAGGGCGCGCCGCTGGCGCCGGCCTATCACGGCGCCCTGATGACCCGGCTCGGCGGCGAAGCGGCGGTCGTGCTGAACCTCGGCGGCGTGGCCAACATCACTGCGCGTCTCGCCGATGGCACGCTGATCGCCTGCGACACCGGCCCGGCCAACGGGCCCATTGACGAATGGGTGGAACGCCACGGCAAGGGCACGCACGATGCCGGCGGCAAGCTCGCACTCGCCGGCAAGGTGGATACCGCCCGATTGGCGCGGCTGATGAGCCATTCCTGGTTCTTGGAAAAGCTGCCCAAATCGCTCGACCGGTATGACTTCAATGCCGGGATGGCCGAGGGCTTGTCGCTCGAAGACGGCGCCGCGACCCTGACGGCGTTTTCGGCCGCAGCCGTCGCCGCCGGCATTGATCAGCTCCCCGAAAAACCGGCACGCGTGATCGCCTGCGGCGGCGGCCGGCACAATCCAGCGCTGATGGCCGCCCTGCGCGGCGCCTTGCCCTGCAAGCTGATGTCAGCCGAAGAAGCAGGCTGGCGCGGCGATTCGATCGAGGCGGAAGCGTTCGCTTACCTCGCCGCGCGCCGGATGCGGGAGTTGCCCCTCAGCTGGCCGATGACGACCGGCGTACCCAAGCCGCTAACCGGCGGGCAGATCTTCCTCTAGCTGCGGGCAAGGCCCGTGAGGCTGTCGCCCTCAAGCCGGTAGATCGTCCACTCGTCCATCGGCTTTGCGCCGAGGGAGAGGTAGAAATCGATCGACGGTTTGTTCCAGTCGAGCACCGACCATTCGAGCCGGCCGCAGCCGCGCTCGACGGCGATTTCGGCGAGCCGTTTCAGAAGCGCCTTGCCGTAGCCTTTTCCGCGCTGGGCCGGGTCCACGAACAGGTCTTCCAGATAGAGGCCCGGTTTGGCGAGAAAAGTTGAGAAGTTATGGAAGAAGAGTGCGAAGCCTTGCGGTCCCTTTCGATCTTCGATCAGCAACACTTCGGCATAGGGTCGTACGCCAAAGAGGCTGCCGCGAAGCGACTCTGCATCCGCAACGCATACATCTGACAGCTTTTCATATTCCGCGAGCGCGCGGATGAACCGGAGAATCGTTTCCGTATCCCGCTCATCCGCGAACCTGATCTCTGCCATGCCCGCCAGTCCTATTCTTCGAAGTCGTCTTCGTCCTCGACCACGTCCGCATCGACGCCTTCTTCAGCCTCGAGGCGCAGCTTGTTCTCGGCTTCATCAAGGCGGCGGACCAGGTATTCCTCGCAGACGCCGAGCAGTTCTTCGCGCTTGTCGACGTAGAAGTGGTTGGCGCCCTTGATCTTGGCGCGCTCGACCTTGTGGCCCTTCTGCACGCGGACCTTCGACAGCGCCCGTTCGACATCTTCCGGCGTCGCGATGGAATCGGCGTCGCCCGCCACGATCAGGCCTGAGGCCGGGCAGGGGGCGAGGAAGGACAGGTCGTAATGGTTGGCCGGCGGGGAGATGGCGAGGAAACCATCGATTTCCGGGCGGCGCATCAGCAGCTGCAGCGTGATCCAGGCCCCGAACGAATAGCCGGCGCACCAGACCAGGCGCGGGCTTTCCGAGAGGTTTTCGACATAGTCGAGCACATAAGCGGCGTCTTCGAGTTCGCCGATGCCCTGGTCATAAACGCCCTGCGAGCGGCCGACGCCCCGGGAATTGTAGCGCAGGACGCCGAAACCATGCCGTTCGAACAGCTGATAAAGCATGATCGTGACCGGATCCTGCATCGTTCCGCCCGCTTTTGGGTGCGGATGAAGGATCAGCGCGATCGGCGCGCCCGGATATGGGGGCTCGGTGTAACGCGCTTCGATCCGCCCTTGCGGGCCCGGAATGATGATTTCTGCCATCTGATCCTCGGCTGTTTTCAGGTGAAGCGGGCGAGATAGGCCAAATCGGCCGCGAAATGCAAATTTTTCTGCAGGGTGCGGCCTCGGCCGGAAAAGCCTATATAAGAAGCCATGATCTATGCCGACTATAACGCAACCGCCCCGATGCGGCCGGAAGCCCGGGACGCTGTGCTGGCGGCGCTGGCGCTGGGCGCGGCGAATCCGTCGTCGGTGCACCAGTCCGGGCGGGCGGCGCGTGCCGTGGTGGAGAAGGCCCGGGGCCAGATCGGCGCGGCCATCGGTTCACGGACCGCGGACATCCTGTTTACCAGCGGCGGCACTGAATCACTGGCGCTGGCCATCCAGGGCGCCGTCCTGGCGCTGGACGACAAGGCGACGCTGATCGTCTCCGCCATCGAGCATGAGGCGGCCAGCAAGGCCGCTGCCTATGCCGGTGTGCCGGTGGAGACGGCCTATGTGGGCGCGGACGGACGGGTTGACCTCGCAGATCTCGGCGCCCGGCTGGCAGCCTGGGACGCGGGGCTGAAGGGCACGCCCATCCTGGTGCTGATGCTGGCGAACAACGAGACAGGCATCCTTCAGCCCGTGTCTGAAGCGGCAGCGCTCGTGCGCGGGGCCGGTGGTTTGACCGTGTGTGACGCGGTGCAGGCCTTCGGCAAGGTTCAGGTGAATGCCGCGCTGCTAGGCGCTGATTATATCGCGCTCTCGGCGCACAAGATCGGCGGCCCGCAGGGTGTGGGCGCGCTCTGGCACCGCGCAGGCGCGCCGCTGAAAGCGCTGCAATATGGCGGCGGGCAGGAGCGGGGACTGCGGTCAGGCACGGAAAACGTCGCGGGCATCGCCGGATTTGGCGCCGCGGCCGAGGCAGCCGTGCGCGACCTGCCGAAGTACGCCGCGTTGGCAAAGCCCCGCGACGCGATGGAAGCCCGCCTCAAAGCCGAGGGCGGCGTGACGGTCATCGGCGAGGGCTCGCCCCGTCTTGCCGGCACCTCGAATTTCGCCCGCCCGGGTTTCCGGGCGGAAACCCAGGTGATGGCGCTTGATCTCGCGGGCGTGTGCGTTTCGGCGGGCTCGGCCTGCTCGTCGGGCAAGGTGAAGAGATCGCTTGTGCTGCTCGCGATGGGCGCCGATGACGCCCTTGCGGAATCGGCCATTCGCACCAGCTTCGGCTGGGACACCAAACCGGAAGACTTCGAGCGCGTCGGGGACGCCTGGCTCGAGGCCGCCCGGAGAACTGTACTGAAGGAAACTGTGTGATGACCCAGATCAAAAGCCATGTGCTCCGGATTGTTGTGCTGTCGGGCCTGCTCGCACTTTCGGGCTGCGTGATCCTCGATGATGTCTATGATGAAGCCGCGCGCAGTGCCTGCGAGGACGAAATCGATGGAAAAGCGCGGGTCGATTGTTACGACAGGGCCGACGAAGCCCGGCGTGAAAGAGACAGGAACCGAGAGTGATGGATTGCTGCGGCGGCATGGATGAACACGACGAGACCTGCACCGAGGTGAAGGTGAAAGAGGGCATCGACGCGGGCACGGTCGCGGCGGCGAAGCGGCTTGAGTCCGAGAATTATTCGGCAGGCTTTGTCACCGACATCGAGATGGAGTTTGCGCCGAAGGGGCTTTCGGAAAGCACGGTGCGGTTCATCTCGGCCAAGAAGGGCGAGCCGGAATGGCTGCTGGAATGGCGCCTCGATGCCTATCGCCGGTGGCTGACGATGGAAGAGCCGGTCTGGGCGCGGGTGAACTATCCGAAGATCGACTATCAGGCCTTCTATTACTACGCCGCGCCGAAGAACGCGGCGAAGTACAAGTCCATTGACGAAGTGCCGAAGGAAATTCTCGACACCTACGCCAAGCTGGGTATCCCGCTGCGCGAAGCGGAAGTGCTGCTCGGCGTCGAAGGCGCGGCTGAGACGGCCGCCACGGCGCGCGAGAAGCCGCGCATTGCGGTGGACGCCGTGTTCGATTCCGTTTCGGTCGCGACCACGTTCCGCGAGGAGCTGAAAAAGGCCGGCGTGATCTTCATGTCGATCTCAGAGGCCGTGCACGAGTACCCCGATCTGGTCCGCAAGTATCTCGGCACGGTTGTTCCGGCGACGGACAATTACTTTGCAACGCTGAACACGGCCGTCTTCTCGGACGGCACGTTCGTCTATGTGCCGAAGGGCGTGCGCTGCCCGATGGAGCTGTCGACCTATTTCCGCATGAACGCGGAAAGCACCGGCCAGTTCGAACGTACACTGATCATTGCCGACGAGGGCGCCTACGTCTCCTACCTCGAAGGCTGCACCGCGCCGATGCGCGACGAGAACCAGCTGCATGCGGCGGTGGTCGAACTGGTGGCGCTGGATGATGCCGAGATCAAGTATTCGACCGTGCAGAACTGGTGGCCGGGCGATGAGGACGGCAAGGGCGGCATCTACAACTTCGTGACCAAGCGCGGCGATTGCCGGGGCGCGCGCTCCAAGATTTCCTGGACGCAGGTGGAGACCGGGTCGGCGATCACCTGGAAATATCCGTCCTGCGTGCTGCGCGGGGATGACAGCGTCGGCGAGTTCTACTCCATCGCGGTGACCAATGGCCGCCAGCAGGCCGATACCGGCACCAAGATGATCCATCTCGGCAAACGCACGAAGAGCCGGATCATCTCGAAAGGCATCTCGGCCGGCAAGTCCGACAACACCTATCGCGGCCTCGTCTCGATCCACAAGAAAGCCGAAGGCGCGCGCAATTTCACGCAGTGCGACAGCCTGCTGATCGGCGACAAATGCGGCGCGCATACCGTGCCCTACATCGAGAACCGCCGCGCCGATGCGCAGCTGGAACACGAGGCGACAACGACGAAACTCTCGGAAGACCAGCTCTTCTACGTCCGCCAGCGCGGCATCGGCGAGGAGCAGGCCGTCGCCCTGCTCGTCAACGGCTTCGTGCGCGACGTGCTGCAGGAATTGCCGATGGAGTTCGCCGTCGAGGCGCAGAAGCTTTTGGAAGTCAGCCTGGAAGGCAGTGTGGGATAATGATGAAATCGGGAATTGCGGGACTTGCCTTCGTGATGGCCGCCGCGTGTACGCCGGCAGCCGAGGTTGCTCCGGCTGCGGATGAAACAGTGGTTGCGGCAACCGAGGCGGCCACGCCGACCTGCGCGGAGGCCGAGGCGGCGACCGGCACGATGATTCCGAAAATTGACCTCTGCAAGATCGAGCTCGGCGCCGGCGAGCCGGCCGTGTTCGTGTCGTCCGATCCGATGACGGAAGGCGAAGGCACCCTGCGCGTTGAACTCATGGCCGCAGACGGCACGTCGCTGCAGCTGATCGATGAGACCGCCACGAGCGCCTACACCTATCCCTATGTCGAGGATATCGACGGCGACGGCGCGGTCGACATCATGGTGCCCCTGCTGACCGGCAACGTGAACACGAGCTACGCGGTCTGGCTGAAAGGCGCCGATGGCCTGTTCTTCCGCGCGGGCGAACTGGGCGGTGTCAGTATCGGACACACGCCGGAAGGCCTGATTGCCGCTTCGGGACGCTCCAGCGCCTCGGAATGGGAAACCGGCTATTTCCGGGTTTCCAACGGCGCCCTCGAAGAGATCGCCGCCGTGGTTAACCGCGCAGACCCGGAGCCGGGCGAGCCGACCCTGACTGTGCCAGCCTGCGAGGTTATCAGGGTCGCCGAAGGCGTGGACCCGGCGCCTTTCTGCCAGTCCGTGCCCGCCATCCCGGGCTGATCCGGCCCGGAACTTGCTGCCTTTCCTCCCGAAGCGGCCGATGCGAGCCGTTCGGAGGAAGCCATGTTGAAAGAACTCGCCGCCCTGGCCGTGATCTGCGTTGCCGTATTTCTGGCGCCGCTGATGGCTGTGGCCGCCTGAAATTCGGGGAAACCTGTATTGCGCCTGCGGCAAACTCCGCTTTGTGCTTTCAAATCCTCCCGGGGCGCCCTAAATCCCCGGCATGTTGAAGATTGAAAACCTGACTGCCACCGTCGGCGAAGGCGAGGATGCGAAAACCATCCTCAACGGCCTGTCGCTGGCTGTTCCCACCGGCGAAGTCCACGCGATCATGGGCCCGAACGGCGCGGGCAAATCCACGCTCTCGTATGTGCTGACGGGCCGCGAAGGCTACGCCGTCACCGGGGGCAGCGCGACGCTGAACGGCGCGGACATTCTGGCGCTGGAGCCGGAAGCGCGCGCCGCCGCCGGCCTGTTCCTGTCCTTCCAGTACCCGGTCGAGATCCCCGGCGTGCCGGTGATGACGTTCGTGCGCACCGCAATGAACGCGCAGCGCAAGGCGCGCGGCGAGACGGAGATTTCCGCGCCGGACTTCATCAAGAAGTCCCGCGAGATTGCCAAGGTGCTCAGCCTTGATCCCGAGATGCTGAAACGTCCGGTGAATGTCGGCTTTTCCGGCGGCGAGAAGAAGCGGCTCGAGATCTACCAGATGATGATGCTGGAGCCGCGCTTCATGGTGCTCGACGAGACCGATTCCGGGCTCGACATCGATGCGCTGCGTACGGTCGCCGAGGGCGTCAACGCCCTGCGCGCGCCGGACCGGGGCATGCTGGTGATCACGCACTACCAGCGCCTGCTGGACTATATCAAACCGGACAAGGTGCACGTGCTCGCCAAGGGCCGCATCATCAAGACAGGCGGGCCGGAGCTCGCGCACCGGCTTGAGGCCGAAGGCTATGACGGCGTGCTGGCGGAGGCAGTGTGAGCACCGCCCTCAAAGACTTGATCCGTAATCCGACGATTGCCGAACTGGAACTCGTCGCGCGCTTTGCGGCGCTGAAGGCAGATGCGCGGCGCGAGCGGCTGTTCGAGGCGTTTGCGCAGACGGGCCTGCCGGGGCGGCGCATCGAAGGCTGGCGCTGGACGGATTTCAAGGCGGCGGTGACGTCTCTGGACGCGCTGAAGGCTGCGCCGGTGCGCGATCCTCTGGCGCAGGCAGGTGTGGCGACTCTGCGCTTCACGCCCGCCGGCTATACGGCGCCGGCCACGCTGCCTGCCGGATTGAAGCTGCTGGCGAAGGACGATGTGCAGGCGATGGGCGGCGCGGAGGAGGCACCCCTCGGCGCGCTCGCCGCCGCGCTGTCGGGCGGCAAGACGCCGGGCACGCTGCTGGTGGATGTCAGCGCGGGCGCGCCGGTGCACCTGCACATGGTGTTTGAAGGCCCGGGCGCGATCAACTCGGCACGGATCGTCTTCCTGCTTCGTCCGGGGGCGGAGCTTCATGTCTCGGAAAGCCATCTCGGCGGCGCGGCGCTTTCAACCGCCCTGGTCGAGTTCACGCTGAACAAGGGCGCGCGCCTCCATCGTACGGTCTACCAGATCGGCGGCGCGGGCGAGGCCCAGGCAGTGACAGCAATCATCGAGCAGGATGCGGGCGCGGAAAGCGTCCTGACGACCCTGGCGTTTGGCGCGAAAGTGGCGCGTCTCGAGACGCGACTGGTTCACCGCGAGACCGGTTCAAAAGCCACGATCAATGCCGCTTATCTTGCGGGCGCAGGCTTGCAGGCAGATATCACCACGCATGTGCGCCACGGTGCGCCGTCCTGCGTGACGCGCCAGCTGACCAAGGGCGCCGTTCTGGATGGCGGCCGCGGCGTGTTCCAGGGCAAGTTCCATGTGCCGCGCACGTCCGGCCAGCAGACCGACGCGTCGATGCAGCACAACGCGCTGCTGCTGGAAGAGGGCGCGGAAGTCTTCGCCAAGCCGGAACTTGAAATCCTCGCCGATGATGTCCAGTGCGCGCACGGAAACACGTCCGGCGCACTGGATGCGGCGCAGCTGTTCTATCTGCGCCAGCGCGGCATTCCGCTGACGCAGGCACGGGCGATGCTGACCGAGGCCTTCATTGCGCAGGCGCTCGAAGGCGCGGGCGATCTCGAAGACGCGCTGCGCGCCGAGGCGCAGGCCTGGCTGAACCATGCCGCGTAAGCTCGACTTTCCCGCCATTCGTGCCGAATTCCCGATCCTGTCACGGCAGGTGAACGGGCATCCGCTTGTCTATCTCGACAATGCGGCCAGTGCGCAAAAGCCGGACGCCGTGATCGACGCGATGGCGAACCAGATGCGCACGGCCTATGCCAACGTGCACCGGGGCCTGCATACCCTGGCGAACGAGACGACCGAGGCGTACGAGGCCGCGCGCGAGAGCGTGCGCGCTTTCCTGAATGCGCCGTCCACGGACAATGTGATCTTCACCAAGGGCTCGACTGAGGGCATCAACCTCGTCGCCGCCGCGCTCGGCGCGCGGATCCAGCCGGGCGACGAGATCGTGCTGTCGATCATGGAGCACCATTCCAATATCGTGCCCTGGCATTTCCTGCGCGAACGCCACGGCGCCGTGCTGCGCTGGGCGGGGCTCACCGAAGATGGCTCGCTCGACATGGACGCGATGCGCGCTGCCATCGGGCCGAAGACGAAGATGGTCGCCATCACCCACATGAGCAACGTGCTGGGCACGGTGACGGATGTGGCGGCGATCACAAAACTCGCCCATGCGGCGGGCGCCGAAATCCTCATCGATGGCAGCCAGGCGGCAGTTCACCTGAAGGTCGATGTGCAGGCGCTCGGCTGCGACTGGTACGTGATGACCGGCCACAAGCTCTATGGCCCCACGGGCATCGGCGCGCTCTACGGCACCACAGAAGCGCTCGCCAAAGCTCGGCCCTACCAGGGCGGCGGCGAGATGATCGAAGTCGTCGAGACCGACCGGATCACCTACAACACCGCGCCGCACAAGTTCGAAGCCGGCACACCGCCGATCCTCGAGGCCATCGGCCTCGGCGCCGCGCTGCGCTGGATGGGGCAGTTCGAGCCCGCCGAAGTGGCCGCCCACGAACATGCGCTCTACACCCGCGCCCGCGAGGCTTTGCGGGGCATCAACGGCCTGAAAGTGCACGGCGAATCGCCGGGCAAAGGAGCGGTCCTGTCCTTCAGCCTCGAAGGCGCCCACCCGCACGACCTGGCCCAGATTCTCGACCGTTACGGGGTCGCGATCCGCGCGGGCCACCACTGCGCGCAGCCTTTGATGCAGCATCTGGGCGTTTCGGCCACTGCACGGGCGAGTTTCGCCCTATATAACACGGTAGCGGAGGTCGATGCCTTCGCCGAAGCGCTCGCCAAGGCGCGGAAAATGCTGGTATAGGAAGCCACATGGCAGACGATATGGCATCCCGGGACACGATGAACGCGGCGGAAACGCCCGAAGCATCGGCGATTCCCCAGGCAGAACTCGACCGGATGACGGACGAGCTGATTGCCGCGTTCAAGACCGTGTTCGACCCTGAAATCCCCGTGGACGTCTATGAGCTCGGTCTGATCTACAAGGTCGACATCGATGATGACCGCAAGGTCGATATCGAGATGACGCTGACCGCCCCCGGCTGCCCGGTCGCCGGCGACATGCCGGGCTGGATCGAGAACGCCGCCAAGACGGTGGAAGGCGTGGCCGATGTCGAGGTGCGCCTGACGTTCGACCCGCCCTGGACGCCCGCGCGGATGTCCGACGAAGCGCGCCTCGCCCTGAACATGCTCTGATTGAAGGAAAGGGGTTCCGGCCCCATCTATAGCCCATGGCCAGACGACCCCGACCGAAACCCGTGAAACTCTCCGATTCCGCCGCCTTGCGTGTGCGCGAGATCATGGATGAGCGCGGCCTTGGCTACCTGCGGGTCGGCGTGAAGAATGGCGGCTGCGCGGGCATGGAGTACGTCATGGACTATGCCGCCGCGCCGGCTCCGCTGGACGAAGTGGTCGAGGATAACGGCGTCACCATCGTGATCGATGCGAAGGCCGTGTTGTTCCTGCTCGGCAGCGAACTCGATTACGAGGTCACCCCGCTGCACGAGAAGTTCGTGTTCCGCAATCCGAACCAGACCGACGCCTGCGGCTGCGGCGAGAGCGTCACCATCGTGCCCGCCACGGCGGAATGATCGTTCGAAGCTTCGCGCCGATCGCGGCGCCGGATGCGCATACCCTGATCCTTGGAAGCATGCCCGGCATCGCCTCGCTGGAGGCCGGCCAGTATTATGCGCATCCCCGCAATGCGTTCTGGCCGATCATGGGCGCGCTGTATGGCGCGGGGCCGGACCTGCCGTATGCGGAGCGTGTGTCGGCGCTGAAAGCGAGCGGCGTTGCCATATGGGACGTGCTGCAATCATGTGTCCGGGAAGGCAGCCTTGACGCTGACATCCGCAGTGAAGTTCCAAATGATTTCGCCGGCTTCTTCGCAGCGCATCCGGCGATCCGCCGCATTGGCCTCAATGGCGGCAAGGCAGCGGCGACCTTCCGCAAGTATGCGGCACGTTGCCTGCCGGTGGGCGCACGCGTTCAGGCGTTGCCATCGACCAGCCCCGCCCATGCGGCGCGCGGGATCGAAGAAAAGTGTACAATCTGGCGGGTAGCGCTTCTTTCTTGAACCCCTCTCCCGCTGGCGGGAGAGGAGGGGCCCGCGCCCAAAGGGCGTGGGAGGGGAGGGGCTTCAAGCCTTCTCGAACGCAGCCAGATTGTCCGCCGTCGGTTTCGCTTCCATGCCGTTCGGCGGATCGGGGATCAGCGTGGCGCGGCGCACGGGCTGGCCGGTGGCTTCTGCGACCAGCTCGGCCGTCCGCGCCTCTACGGCTTCGGTCAGGCGCGCAATGAACTCTTCCTTCGGCAGGCCGGGCGGGATCGGGTCGAGGAATTCGATCACGGCGGTGCCGGCGCGCTTCGGTTTTTCCTGCTGCTGCCAGAAGACGCCGATATTCGTTGCGACCGGCACGACAGGCACGCCCATCGCCTCGGCCATATGCCATACGCCGGATTTATAGCGGAAATGGTAGCCGATCGGGGCGAGGTGACCTTCCGGGTAGATCAGCACGCGGCGGCCATCTTCCTTTGCCTTCTCCATGCCGTTGGCGAGGGAGGAGGCCTTCTTCTCGCCGCCGCCGCAGGTGTCGATGACGATCGCGCCGAGCTTCTTGAGGATGCCCGAGACGAGGGGGAAGCGTTCAAGGTGATCGCCGGTCACAAAGGCGAGGTTGGGCACTTCCGGATAGACAAGGAAACCGTCGCCCCAGCTCTGGTGTTTCGCCGCAACGACAAACGCGCCCGCCGGCAGCCGGTCACGTCCGCGCACCTTCTTGCGGATGCCCGCGATCAGGCGCAGCGCAAGGTTCATGGAGCGCGTATAGCTCTTGATTATGGCCCGCACCGGCCCGTGTCCCGGCCAGGCGAGGAACGGAAGAGACGCAAGGATGTAGAATACCGAGAGCGCGTAATAGGCGATCTGGAAGAGAGTACCGCGCATGTAAGGATGCTCCGTAGACGAAGGATCAGGCAGATTTCAGCACGGCCAGCACGGCGCGGGCGAGCGCCGGAGCATGCTGCAACAGGGGGCCGGGCAGGCGGTTGTAGATCTTGTTCTGGCCCGCCTGCATCACGACGCCGAGGGCCATGGCCGCCTTGAGCGCCGGGTCACCCTTGGGGATTGTTCCGGCCGCCATCAGCCCACTGATGATCCGCTCGGTAACCGAAACCGGATCGTCCTCGCGGCGTTTGTCATAGGGAAGGTAGCGGTTCATCGAAACAAGATGGAAGGAGAACAGGAGGAAATCCTCATCCGCCAGCTTGCAATAGGCGGTGACAGCGGCATTCACTTTCACATCGAGGCTGCCAGTTCCTGTCAGCGCTTCCGCGATCAACTGCGACAGCCGGTTGTGCGTCGCCTGGAACAGCGACAGGGCCAGTTCGTCCTTGCCCTTATAGTGGCGATACAGCGCGCCTTCCGACACGCCGGCCTTGTCGGCGATCTCGCGCGTCGTGGCCGCGTCCACGCCTTCGTGGATGAACAGCTTCAGCGCGGCACGCTCGATCTTCGGCTTGGCGTTGCGCACGCGCGGCTTCTTGTCAGGCTGCGGGGGCAGGGCGGCGGATTTGGCCATGCGGAAAGTCTCCGGTTTGCAGAGATCGATATAGCAGGCGGGCAGGCAGTTTGCAAGTGATCATTCGCTCACTAATGGGGTGAGTTCATGAATCCCGCGTAAACTATTGCAGGCTTGCGCAACCAAACCCGCCCCCTCCCGAAACAAAATCCCCAGTCGCCTCAAGCGCTCGAAAGTTTCCTCCGGAAAACTTGTCCGACACCCCTCCCGGCGGGGTTATACTCCGCATATCCCCACACCGTAGGTCGGATAGAGGCCAAAGGCCGAAATCCGACACCCCCGAGAGCCAGCGATAAACAAACGATACGAAGTGATAAAAAATGAGAATCAATGAGAGAGAATCGACACGCGGTATACAAAGCCTGCAACAGCATGAGCCCATCTGGCGAGCGCGGAAGACGACTTGCGCCTACAGGAAACGCGGCTTCGGAAAAATAAAACCCATCCCCGTCAAGCCGTTCTGAAATCCTCCCCCGAACCTTGCGCAACACCTCCGCCCACGGATCTATCAAAAATCCACGGCCAAACGCAAACCGGGCGCACCGCCTGGGAGCGCCCGGAAAGCGTGTTCGATTGTGAATGGCCGCCTAGGCGAGCACGTCGATCCGGTAGCTTTCGATCACGGTGTTGGCGAGCAGCTTCTCGCACATTTCCTTGACGCGCTTTTCAGCGTCCGCCTTGGCGAGACCGTCCTCGAGTTCAAGCTCGATCACCTTGCCGACGCGCGCGGCTTCGACTTCGCCATAGCCCATGCGGGCCAGCGTGTCGGCGACCGCCTTGCCTTGCGGGTCCAGCACGCCGGCTTTCAGGGAGACGTGGACAACGGCTTTCATTTGCTGCCTCCGGTGAAGCTGACGACATTGTCAGTGTCGCCCGATTCCTTGATGATCCCAAGACGGCGCGCAACTTCGGCATAGGCTTCCGTCACGCCGCCGAGATCGCGGCGGAAACGGTCCTTGTCCAGCTTCTCGCCGGTCTTGTAGTCCCACAGACGGCAGCTGTCCGGGCTGATCTCGTCGGCCAGCAGGATGCGCGGCATGTCGTGATCGTTCTCGAAATACCGGCCGAACTCGATCTTGAAGTCGACCAGGCGGATACCGGCGCCGGCGAACAGGCCGGACATGTAATCGTTCACGCGCAGGGCGAGGGCGATGATGTCGTCATACTCCTGGGGCGTCGCCCAGCCGAAGGCGGCGATGTGTTCTTCGGAAACCATCGGGTCATGCAAGGCGTCGCTCTTGTAGTAGAACTCGACAAGCGGGCGCGGCAGTTGCTGGCCCTCGGGCATGCCGAGGCGGGTTGACAGGGAGCCGGCAGCGATGTTGCGCACGACAACCTCGAGCGGGATGATCTCGACCTTTCGGATCAGCTGCTCGCGCATGTTGAGGCGGCGGATGAAGTGGGTCGGAATGCCGATGGCGCTCAGCTGGGTCATGATGAACTCGCTGATGCGGTTGTTCAGCACGCCCTTGCCGTCGAGCACGGCTTTCTTCTGGGCATCGAAGGCCGTTGTGTCGTCCTTGAAGTACTGGATCAGCGTGCCGGGTTCCGGCCCCTCATAGAGGATTTTCGCTTTTCCCTCATAGACGATGCGCCGTTTGCTCATCTTGATCCGGCCCTTCCTGTAGTCCGTAGGGAAGCCCGGACCGGCGGAATCACCGGCGCGCACCCCTGAAGGCGCGACTGTTACGCCAAGTCGCAGGCAGAAACAATTATTGCGAACATGCCACCCGCGCACCTATATGGCCCTCAAACCTCTTACACCGGCCGCAGAAAAGGGTACTTCCATGAGCTCATTCGATGATCGTGAACGCGCTGAGGAAGCCCGCTATGCCATGGATCAGCAGTCCCAGATGCGCGTCACCGCCCGCCGCAACAAGCTTCTCGGCCTCTGGGCGGCTGGTTTGATGGGTGTCTCCGGAGCCGAGGCCGAAGCCTACGCCAAGAGCGTTGTGGTCGCCGATCTGGAAGAAGCCGGCGACGGCGACGTCATCCGGAAGATTCTGGCTGATCTTTCGGCCGCAGGCGTCACCCGCACCGAAGCCCAGGTCAAGGAAGAACTGGCCCGGCTGCTGCCCGTCGCCCGCGAGGAAATCGCGCGCGACAGCAAAGGCTGAAGCGCGGCTCAGCGCGCGCCGGTTGAGCCTGCGCCGCCGCCGCCAGAGCGGTAGTTGTCGCTGCACTTGGGCGTGTCATGCCCCAGCGGCGTGAATGACACGCAGTTGAACTGCGCCCCGGCGCCGTCCCGGAACAGCCGTTTGCCGTGCCAGCCTTCCATTCTGGGCTTGCCGGTCCAGGCGCTGAACATCACCTTGCCCGGGGCGAGCGGCACGCCGGGATCGCCGGCTTCGGTAGCATAGATCGGTACGCCTTCGACAAACCAGGTCACGCCATCAGGGCGCCATTCGAAGGCGTAGAGATGCGGTTTGCTGGCAGCGTCGAAGGGCAGGTCGAACGTTGCCGGTTTTATGCTCTTGCCGTTCTTGAAATAGTTGAAGTGGATCTTGGTCGTGTCCGACCCGAGAAACTCGATGTCGATCTCGTCGTGCGGGTCGCCGAACCAGGGCCCTGTATAGGTGAAGAAGGCGGTCACGAGGCCGGAGCCTCGCGCGGGCTGCATGATCGTTTCATAGCGGCCATACTGGAACTTGCCGCTCGATTGCATTTCAGCGGCCGTGTAGGGCTCCCCGCTGCGCACTTCGCGCCGCACTTCCAGGAAGGCGCCGCCATTCCGGCTGGCAATGTTTTCCGGCACCCAGTCGCCGCCATAGAAGCTGTCGGCATTGCCGTGGTTGGATGCGCTGAAGACATGGTCCTGCAGCGGCGTATTCAGGCGGGTGAAGAAGCCGCTGCGATTGGGCTTTACCGGTTCTGACCAGGGGCGGACACCGGCCGTGGTGGGAGCGGGTTCTCCCGGGCGAACCCAAGGGTAAAAGTCCGGCTCTGCCTTAACCATGGCAGGTGCGATGTCAGCGGCTGCGATGATCGCTGGTTCAGTTTTGGGATGGGACGTTTGCGGCAGTGTGGCCGGGCGTAGCAACAAGAACGAGACCACCAGGATGGCGAGCCAGCTTGCGGCAACAAGCGTATCCGCACCCGGGTCCGGGCGGCGCCAGGCGGCGGCATTATGCTGAACGTCATGGGACAAGCGAAAGGCCTCGAATTAACCCTTCGCTAACCAGCAAATTTTGCGCCAGCCTATTTAACTTATGCTGATGTACCGCCGTCTGGCGCCGGGGCCGTCAGGGCCGACCGGTTGCGCATCATGAACAGGGGTACCGAGCCGATGGGCGTGACAGCCCAGTCCAGCGGCTGGTCATGGGGTTCGGCGGGCACGCGGTCGATCTGCTGGGCGGCGTAGGCGATGGCGCACGCAAAGGCGCGGCCTTTCGAACGCAGCACCGAAAGTGCCTGGTCGTAGTGCCCGCGGCCATAGCCGAGACGGTTACCCTGCGTGTCGAAGGCGAGAAGAGGCGTGAGGACGAGAGTAGGCGTGGCTTCCGGCGCGTCTTCGGGCGGCTCGGACAGGCCAAAGCCCCGCCGCTCCAATGGTTCGCCCGGCGACCAGAGGCGCCAGCTGATGCCGCTGGGCGTCATGCGCGGCAGGCAGGTTTCGGCGCCGGCGCGGGACAGGCGCTCCAGCAGGGGCATGGGGTCGAGTTCTTCGTTGATCGGCACATACGCCGAGACGACCTGTCCGTAGCGCTCCAGCAGCTTCATCGGAAAGATCGCGGCGAGCTTTTCAGCTGCGTCCGGATCGCGTGCGGCCGCTTCGGCGCGCAGCGTGCGCATGCGGTGGCGCAGGTTCGTCTTGTCGTCTTCGATGCTCATGGGGCCTTCTAGCGAGGCTTCAAGGCGCCGTCACCGAAGAAGGGACACAAGAACCGCAATCGCCGCCGGGCACATTTCACTCCCATCGACCTAGAGACTAGGTGGGTGTCAGGTGAGCCCGGGCCACGGCCCGAACCAGAGTGCCAACTCCCTGATGGAAAGTAAGGTCGCTGGAGATCAGTCCCTGCGCGCGTCGCAGCCCTTGTGAACCCTCAATGTAGGGGGCGAGCGGCCGGATGGGAAGGGGGCTTGTTCCAATCGGGCTTCAGAGGGGCACGTCGAAAGCATAGATGAGCGTCCGCTGCATTTTCGAAAAATTGTTGTCGGACACAATCCAGAGGCGCAGTTCGCCGGTTTCCAGCACCCGGGCGGCAAGGCCCTCGAAATTGTCGGTCATCACCGGGCGCGACAAGGTCAGCTGATCCGCCTCGTCAGGCCCCCAGACGAGCACCGAGCGCGCGCCGCGAAGGGGGTCGAAAGCACGGTAAA
>LNFM01003930.1_pt1 | contig 53704 bp, 59 predicted proteins | sample 596031 | NCBI WGS metagenome assembly LNFM01 (sample SAMN04254537, study PRJNA301005) | activated carbon metagenome | isolation source: dual media filters at the Ann Arbor, Michigan drinking water treatment plant | place: USA: Ann Arbor
TCGACGGCGGGGAGATGGTGGCCTTCTTCTACGGCCGGCCCTTCGCCCCCGACATCGTGGAGATGCAGAACATGCTGATCGCCGCGAGCCACCGCCGCCGCGGGCTCGGCCGGGCGCTGGTCGCGCGCATCGAGGAGGATCTGCGCCGGGCCGGATACCGCGCCGCCATCGGGGCCAACTCGATCCTCCACCGGGGCACCACCCCCGAGCGCTGCATGGCCGCCCGCGCCTTCTGGCTGCGCATGGACTGGCGGATCATCCTGGCGACCGGCGGCTCGGTGGTGTTGATGCGCTGGCTCGGCCCGGGGGCCCATCCGCAGGACGGGATCCCGGCCCCGCCGTCCTGAGCGCCTGTTAGAACAGGCCCGTGGCCCGCGCCCCCGCCGATGAGGCATCCCGTCCGAGGCGACGCCGTCGTCGTGCCGCGGGCGTCGCCGGCGCCGCCGTCGCCGGGGTGGTCGCCTACGACCTGACCCAGCGCAGGCACGCGATCCTCCGCAACTTCCCGGTCGTGGGGCACCTGCGGTACCTGCTGGAGGCCTTCGGCCCCGAGCTGCGCCAGTACATCGTCACCGGTAACGACGACGAGCGGCCCTTCTCGCGCAACCAGCGCCGCTGGGTGTACGCGACGGCCAAACGGCAGGACCCCTACTTCGGCTTCGGGTCGGACGTCGACTGGTCGCGCCACCCGGGCCACATCCTCATCAAGCAGGCGGCGTTCCCGCATCCGCCGCCCTCGGGCGGCGAGCCCGAGGGCTGGCCGCTGCCCTGCGCCAAGGTGCTCGGCGCCGGCAACGGCCGCCGGCACGCCTTCCGGCCCGCCTCGGCGGTCAACGTCTCGGGGATGAGCTTCGGCGCTCTCGGCGCGCACGCCGTCGAGGCGATGGCCCGTGGCTGCCTGGCCGCGGGGTGCCTCCACAACACCGGCGAGGGCGGGCTGAGCGTCCACCACCGCCACGGGGCCGAGGTCGTCTTCCAGATCGGCACCGCGTACTTCGGCTGCCGCGACGCCGAGGGGCGGTTCAGCATGCCGGCCCTCCTGGAGCGGGTCGCCGAGGCCCCGGTCCGCGCGATCGAGATCAAGCTCAGCCAGGGCGCGAAGCCCGGTGTCGGGGGCATGCTGCCGGCGGCCAAGGTGACCCCCGAGATCGCCGAGGCCCGCGGCGTGCCGGTGGGGCGCGACTGCGAGAGCCCGCCGGTGCACTCCGAGTTCTCCGACGTCGAGGGCCTGATCGCCTTCATCGAGCGCATCGCCGACGCCACCGGCCTGCCGGTGGGCATCAAGTCGGCCGTCGGCGAGCTGGGCTTCTGGCAGGAGCTCGCCCAGCGCATGGACGGCCGCCGCGAGGGGCCCGACTTCATCACCATCGACGGAGGCGAGGGCGGCACGGGCGCCGGCCCGCTGGTCTTCACCGACCACGTCGCGCTGCCCCTGCGGATGGCGCTGGCCCGGGTCTACCGGCTCTTCGCCGCCACGGACGCGGCCGAGAGGACCGTATTCATCGGCTCGGGCCTGCTCGGCCTGCCGGCGAACGCGCTGCTGGCGTTCGCGATGGGGTGCGACATGGTCAACGTCGGCCGCGAGGCGATGCTGGCCATCGGGTGCATCCAGGCCCAGCGCTGCCACACCGGCCGCTGCCCGACTGGGATCACGACCCACTCGCCCTGGCTCCAGCGCGGCCTCGACCCCGAGCGCGCCTCGGAGCGCCTGGCCAACTACGTGATGGGCCTGCGCGCGGAGTTGCTGAGGCTCGCCCGCACCTGCGGGGTGCCGCATCCGGCCCTCGTGACGCTGGAGCAGATCGAGCTGCTGGACGGAGAGCGGACGATGCCCGTGGCCGAGCGCTTCGGCTACCGCAACGGCTGGGGGCTGCCGTCCGAGGCCGACCGGGTGGCCGTGGTGGACCTCATGCGCCGGCTCTCGCAGACGCGGCCGGAGGCCGACGAGCGGCCGGTCTCGGCCGGGCCGGGCGACCCGAAGCAGCTCCCTTAGTGCCGTGTCAGGCAACGTTCGCCCGGTTCTGCCTCGCTGCAAATCAACGCGGATCCAGCGTCATCGCTCGACCCCATAGCCTCAGCTATGGGGATCTCCCTCTTCCTTGGCCCGCGGGATTTTCGCGGCCAGAACACGGCCAACGTCACCTGACACGGCACTAGTCCAGGTCCTCCTCGGCGCCCGCGGCGAGGTCGGCCAGGGCGCGGAGGATGTCGAGCGTCGAGAGCAGCCCCACGGGGCGGCCCGAGCCCTTGGCGACGACCACCAGGTGCTGGACGCGGGCCTCGTGCATCTGCCGCACGGCGTCCGCGAGCGGCGCGTCGGCCGCCACGCTCGCCAGGCCCTCGCTGGCCAGCTCGGCCACCGAGGCCGGGGGTGAGGCGGCGTCGAGCGCCGTCACCAGGTCGAGGGCGGAGAGCAGCCCGATGAAGCGGTCGTCCCCGGCCGGGTCCTCGGGCACGTCGACGACGGCGAGGCAGTGGATGCGCTCGTCGGCCATCAGCTCGGCCGCCTCCTCGAGGGGCATGCCGGGCGGGCACATCCGGATCGGGGCGCTCATGACATCGAGCACCCTCCATGCGGCGATCGTGGCGCGCGGGTCGATGGTCATGCCCTCATCCTCCCCCATGGTCCCCGCGGTCAACCGCGGGGGCACCCCGGATCCGCCGCCGTGGCTGCTCCGCACGCCGCATCCGCGCGCACCCCGATGGACCGGCCCGCCGTCTACCCGGCGACCTCGGCGAGCGCGGTTGCGACCCGGGCGCACTCGGCGCCGAACGCCGCGAGCTCGTCGTCCGCGACCGGCCCGCCCGCCCGCGCCCGCTGCTCGATCGTGCGGCAACGCGCGGCCAGGCCGAGCGCGCCGACCAGCGCGCTCGGGGCGCCGAGCGCATGCGCCGCCCGGGCCCGTGCGGCCTCGTCGTGCGCGTCCATCACCGCGTCGCGGCGCTCGGGGAGGCGGCCGAGGTAGATCCGCACGATCTCGGCGGCGCCCGCAGGCCCGCCCATCTCCTCTTCGAGCGCCGCGAGGGCGTCGGCATCGAGGCTCAGGTGCCGTCGCCCGTGCGGTAGCCGACGCCCCGGACCGTGCGTATGTAGCCCGCGCCGATCTTGCGGCGCAGGTTGGAGAGGTGGACGTCCACGACGTGGTCGTCGCCGTACCAGTTGGCGCCCCAGATGCCCTCCAGCAGCGCGGTGCGCGAGACCACCACGCGCGGCGTGGCGGTGAGCGCGTCGAGCAGGTCGAACTCGATCCGGGTCAGGCCGACCACCCCCCCGGAGATCGTCACCTCGCGGGCGACCTCGTCTGCCGGGTGCGCGAGCTGGTGACGGCGCGCTCGGCCTGAGCGCGGCCGCGTCGGCCTGACGCGCTCTTGAGGGCGGCTTGACGCGGAGGACAGCATCGCCGCCGATTGACAGCGCATGCCCGACCCTCGATCGAGGCGACGCCGGCGCCGCGTGCCCTGCGGTCCCGCCGCCGCCTGCACGGAGGGGCCGGGACGAGGTGGGCCGCGGGCACGGCGCGGCGCGCCCGCGGCGCGCTTCTCCGGGGGAGGACGCTGCCCGCCGAGCACCGGGACCGGCGGCCCGCTGGTCGCCGAGCGGATCGAGGAGGCCCTGCTCGCGCCGGTCGAGGTGGATGGCGCGATGGACGTACCACGTGCGCGGCGACGCTCGCCGACCTGGACGCGCCCGCTGCGTGGGGACGCGGTCCGACGCCGGCCTCGTCGATCGCCTGGCCGGGGTGGTCCGGGGGGTGTCCGGCCGGCACCGCCGGATGCGTGCGAAAGCGCGGGGGCGGGAACCGGGGGACAGGACCCCCGACGAAAGGCATCGCGATGAGGAAGTGGCTGTTCCGGCTCGCACCGGTGGTGATCCCGATGGTGGTGAAGCGGATGCGGAGCCGGCGGCGCCCGTGAGCGACCGCCCGCCGGTGGCCGTCGACCCCCCGCACCGGGACGCGCGTCCGGCCGGTGCGGAGCCGCGCAGCTCCACCTGGGCCACGCTCCGCCGCTCGGCTTCGGAGTTCCTCGAGGACGGTCTCACCGACTGGGCGGCCGCGCTCACCTACTACGGGCTCCTGTCGCTCTTCCCCGCGCTGCTCGTGCTGTCGTCGCTCATCGGCCTCTTCGCCGACCCGGACACGATCACCGACATCGTCGTCGAGCTCGCGCCCGCGAGCGCGGCCGACGCCCTCGAGGGGCCGATCGACTCGATCACCTCCAACCCGGGCGCCGCCGGCCTCGCGCTCGTGCTCGGCCTGGCCGGCGCCCTGTGGGGCGCCTCGGGCTACATCGCCGCGTTCGGCCGCGCGTCGAACGTCATCTACGAGACGCGCGAGGGGCGCCCCTTCTGGAAGCTCCGCCCCCTGCAGGTGCTCATCACGCTGGTGATGACCCTGATGCTCGCCGTGGTGGTGCTGGCGATCGTCCTGACCGGGCCGGTCGTGGAGGCGATCGCCGAGCCGCTCGGCATCGGCGCGACCGCCGTGTCGGCCTGGAACTACGCCAAGTGGCCGTTCCTGGCCCTGGCGGTGGTCGGCATGCTCACGCTGCTGTACCACTCGTCGCCCAACGTGCGCCAGCGCGCGGTGCGCGCGGTGCTGCCCGGAGTCATGATGGGCCTCGGCGTGTGGCTCGTCGCCTCGGTGGGCTTCGCCGTCTACGTGTCCAACCTCGCCAGCTACGACCGCACCTACGGCTCGCTCGGGGGCGTCGTCGTCCTGCTGGTCTGGCTCTGGATCACGAACATCGCCCTGCTGCTCGGGGCGGAGCTGAACGCCGAGCGCGAGCGCAGTCGCGAGATCGCCGACGGCGTGCCCGGCGCCCGGCACCAGATCCAGCTCGAGCGTCGCGAGGACCCGAAGCCGCCGACGACCGAGTAACGGTCGTGTCACCTCGACGAGAGGCCGGACACCCGTTCCGACCGCAGGGCTAAAGTTTTCGCGCCTCCTGCCGATGGGGGCAGCCAGATGACCCCTCCAGACCGTCTCAGGCGCGCTCTCGCCGCCGTCATCGCCGCCGCCGTCTGGGTCACCGTCGCCGCGCTCCCCTCGGACGGGCGCGCGGCTCCGGTCCGGGCGGAGGGCGGCCCGGTCGTCTCGGTCATCACCACGGGGCTGACGGTGCCCTGGGACATCGCCTTCCTGCCCGACGGGCGCGCGCTCGTCACCGAGCGCACCGGCGCGGTGCGCATCGTCGCCGCCGACGGGCGCCTGTCGCCGACCCCCGCCGCCCGCCTCACCGTGACCCAGAACGGCGAGGGCGGCCTGCTCGGCCTGGCCCTCGATCCGGCCTTCGCGGCGGGTCAGCCCTTCGTCTACCTCACCGCCACGGTGGGTTCGGAGATGCAGGTGCAGCGCTGGAGGATGGCCGGCGACGCGCTGGCCTTCGACGGCGTGGTGATCGGCGGCATCCTGATGGGCTCGATCCACTCGTCGGGCCGTGTGCGCTTCGGCCCCGACGGCGCCATGTACGTCGGCACCGGCGATGCCGGGTACGGGCCGCGCTCGCAGGACCTCTCGGTGCTGAACGGCAAGGTCCTCCGCGTGCCCCCGGGCGCGTTCCGCGGAGGCCGAGTGACGCCCGAGATCCACGCCACCGGGCTGCGGAACCCGCAGGGCTTCGCGTGGCAGCCGGGATCGGGGCGCTTCTTCTCGACCGACCACGGCCCGAGCGTCTTCGACGGCCCGAGCGGAGACGACGAGCTCGACCTGATCGTCCCCGGCGGCAACTACGGCTGGCCGTTCGTGTACGGCGCCGACCACGGCTCCTGGATCGCGCCGGCCCACCTGTGGCCGGTGACGATCGCCCCCTCGGGCCTCGCCTTCGTCACCCTCCCCGGGTCGAGCTGGACCAACAAGGCCCTGGTCGCCGGTCTGCGCGGTGAGGTCCTGCGCCTGCTCACCTTCTCGGGGCCCCGCGTGGTGCAGGACGAGCCGCTGCTCCAGGGCGCCTACGGCCGCCTGCGCGCCGTCACCGAGGCGCCCGACGGCGCCATCTGGGTCACGACCAGCAACCGCGACGGCCGCGGCGATCCGGTCGCGACCGATGACCGCATCCTGCGCATCGTCCCGCCCGCCGGCGCCGGCGACCCCCTGGGTGACGAGGTCGCGCTCGACGTCGCTCCGGCCCCGGCCCTCGCACCGGCGCGAGCCCCCGCGGCCCGGGGCCTGCTGACGCGCCTCGTCGCGCCGAAGAGGGCCCGCGTCGGTCGTGCCGTCCGCATCCGTCTCGCCTTCCGCGCGGTCCCGTCCGGCCCCGTCGTCCTCCAGCAGCAGCTCGCCTCCGGGCGGTGGACGACCCTCCGGCTCGTCCGCCCGAAGTCGCGCAACATCGTGCTCGCGCTACGCCCGAAGGAGACGGGCCGCCTGGTGCTGCGGGTCCGCCACCGCCACGCGGCCCGGGCCGTTGATCGGAAAATCGTGCTGAACGTGCGCCGGTAGCCACCCGGGTGGGGGATTCGGTGCCGCCACCGCCGGCAGGCGTGCTTTGGTGGTCAGCCGGGGAGCGGCCGCTCCCGGCGAGCAGGAGGCGTTGATGCGGTACTGGGCCCGGCGTGTGACGCCGTCGATGGTGATCGCCTGCATCGCGCTGGCGGTGGCGCTGAGCGGGACGTCGACCGCGGCGTCGGTCAAGGACGCCATCAGCGGCAAGCGTGTCGTCAAGAACTCCCTTCCGGGCGACCGGGTGAAGAAGGGGACGCTCGGCGCCAACCGGATCCGCCCCGACTCGCTCACCGGCGTCCAGGTGAACGAGAGCCGCCTCGGGACGGTGCCGTCGGCCGTGACCGCCGAGCGGGCCGCCGACGCGGCCGCGCTGGGATCGCGCCCGGCGAGCGCCTACGCGACCCTCGCCACGAGAACGATCCCCTCCGGCGTCACGGTCGGCGGCGCCTTCGGCCTGTCGGCCAACCTCACGGGGGTCACGACGGTCGACCTGCGCCAGGTGGTGAGCCTGCCGGGGCTCGCCGCCTCCGAGCTCACCGACACGAACGTCAACTTCGCCGCGGCGGCTGCGGTGGGCGACGCCGATCCCTCCTGCGTGGGGACCGCCCTCGCGCCGAGCGCGCCCGCGGGCAGGGTCTGCCTCTACCTGTCGGCGTCCGTGGGGGTGGGCACAACGGTCTCCGGCGAGGCCATCCCGCTGCTGGCCGGCAGCCGCACCGGCTTCGTGGTGCGCGCCGTCCAGGCCAGCGCCGCGACCGGCGTCTACGGCACCTGGGCCTACACCGCTCCCTGACCGTGGGCCTGCGGTGATCCCGCACGGGCCCTTCGGGCCCGTGCGGATGGTGCGATACCGTCAGGGGGCGCATGATTCGTGAAAGACGGCGCGCTCTCCCGGCACGCCGAACGATGTCGAGGGGGGATTCCATGGGGTGCACACGGACACTGTGGGAGCAGGCGCGCGGGATCGGAGTGCCGCCGACGGACGGAGGTGCCCGCCATGGCCGCTGACGGATCCCTCCCGATGGGCCTGAGCACCGCTCCGCCGGGCCTGGTGGACGCGCTCGAGTACCCCTTCTTCCAGACCGTCTTCGACCGCAAGAGCCGCAGGGTCGGCCTCGGCATGACCGTCGGCTCGGAGGTGCTCCAGTACGAGAGCCCCTACGCCCCGGTGCCCCTCTCCGAGCTGGAGGAGGCCCTGCTCTGCGTGGCCGGCACCGGCCTGACCGGCCTCAACCTGGGCGATCTCGACCCCGCCCGGGGCATGAGCACCCTCGTGCAGTGGACCACCCGCACCTGGCCGAGCTCGTGCTCGAACCACGGCACCGAGCTCTTCTTCACCAACGACGACGGCCTCTACATGCTGCGCATGTTCGACCAGATCCCCGAGCCCGGCGAGGTGGCCACCCTCTCGGGCAAGCCGATCGAGGCCCAGGTCGACTGGCTGCTGGAGATGTACCGCCGCGCCCGCGTGGAGCTGCAGCCCGGGCGGGCGCCGCTGCCGACGACGCTGCCCGGCCTCTTCGACTTCAACCAGTGGAACGCCAACCAGCCGGGCACCACACTCTTCGTCCCGGTCACCAACACCACCCTCGAGTACATCAACCTGCTGTTCATCTACCTGTCGCGCTCCTACGGGTTCTCGATCGTGGACGAGCGCAACGGGCGCCGCTCGGCGGGCCTGCAGTCGGCCCTCGACTCGGGCCGCCTCGATCCCGCGCGCCAGATGGGGATCATCGAGCTCGAGCAGCGCGTGCTGTCGATGCTGGTCGTCGAGCAGGCGTTCATCTGCCAGAACATCAACCTCGCCCTCCAGGCGCTCGGCCTCGGCGGCTGGACGTTCACGGGCTATCTGGCTCGCTTCATCATGGGCGGCGGCGACGTGCCCGGGCTCGGCTTCCGCTTCGCGGACGCCACCAACGGCACGCGCTACCCGGTGGGCCGCGACGGCGTGTTCGAGGCCTTCACCCCGCCCTACTACGCCGACATGCACGAGGCCGTCGACAGCTTCATGGAGATGAAGTGGGCGGCGTTCGAGGACGACGTCCCCAAGCCCTACCTCGAGCCCGACAAGGTGGTGGGGGCCGTGCCGCGCCCGCACGATGACACGGTCGACCTGGTCAAGCGCTACTGCCAGTACGTCTACGACACCTACGGCCGCTTCCCGCTGGACATCGATCCGATGTACCAGCGGCTGACGGTGCAGGGCCAGCACGCCGACCCCGACTTCTACGCGCACTTCTATCCGCCGGGTGCCCTGACCGAGCAGCACCTCGAGCACTTCACCCGCTGGCACCCGGACCTCGCCGGTCCGGACGGACGGCCGCCCCGGCGCTGACGGAGCGCCGCGGACGGAGGCGGCGTCAGCCTGGCGCCGCCTCCGCCGCGGCCATCCCGGCCAGGACGAGGGTCCCGCGCGGACCGGCGTCCTGGCCGAGACCCGCCGCGACGACGAACCCCTCCTCGCCGTGCTCGGGAAGCCCGGGGTAGCCCCCGAGCAGCTCGGCGAGGCGCCGGCGTACGGCCGGCAGCAACCCCGGCAGGTTGACGATGCCCCCGCCGATGATCACGCGCTCGGGTGCGACGACGTACACCAGGTTGCGGATGCCCGCGGCCAGGTAGCGGGCCTCGAGGTCGGTCGCGCGCGCCCGGGTCGCCGCGTCGAGCTCCTGCGCAGGCCGCCCCCAGCGCGCCGCGACCGCCGAGCCGCTCGCCAGTCCCTCGAGGCACGCTCCGTGGAAGGGGCAGATCCCGGGGAAGTCGTCGTCGGGCTCGCGTGGCACGCTGACGTGTCCCATCTCGGGATGCACCAGGCCGTGCAGAGGCCGCCCCCCGACCAGCGCCCCGGCGCCGATGCCGGTGCCGACGGTCATGTAGACGACGGTGCGCAGGCCGCGGGCGGCGCCCCAGTGGGCCTCGCCGAGGGCGGCGGCGTTGACGTCGGTGTCGAGGGCGATCGGCACGCCCAGCGCGTCGCGCAGGGGGCCGACGAGATCCGCGCCCTCCCAGCCTGGCTTCGGGGTGGCCATGATCCGGCCGTGGCCCGCGCCCGCGCGCAGCTCCACCGGCCCGAAGGTGCCGATCCCGATGGCGGCGGGGCCGATGCCCCCGTCGCGGGCGCGCCGGAAGAACGCCAGCACGTCGGCCAGCGTCTCGTCCGGCCCGCGCGTCGGGAACCGCTCCTGGGCGAGCACGGCGCCGTCCTCCTGCGCCACCAGACAGAGGAACTTGGTGCCGCCCGCCTCGACTCCCCCGAGGATCATCCGCGCCTCCTCATCCCCGCCGCCGCCGGCCCGAGGTCGTGGATGAGCATGGCAGAGAGCGCGCCGCCCTCCCGGCGCGGCCCTCGTCGCGACGGCGTGCGACGATGGCGGCGGCCCCGCGTCGTGCGGTCGCCATGGCGTGAGACCAGGGAGGTCGTGATGACGGTTCGAGCATTCCCGGCGGCGGGCCCGTGAGCGCCCTCGACGGACGGGTCGCGCTCGTGACGGGGGGCAGCCGCGGCATCGGCGCCGCGGTGGTCCGCGCCTTCAGCGACGCCGGGGCGCGGGTCGCGGCGCTCTCGCGCGGAGGCGGCGACCCGGGCGTGGAGGGCGCCCTGCCGATCGCGTGCGACCTCCGTGACCGCGCGGCGGTGATCGCGGCGACCGACCGTGTCGCGCAGGAGCTCGGCGGCATCGACATCGTCGTCCCGAACGCCGGGGTCGCCAGCTACGGCTCCTTCCTGTCGCTCAGCGCGGAGGACGTGGACGAGATGATCGACGTCAACGTGAAGGGCACGCTGCACACCCTGCAGGCGGCCCTCCCGCATCTGATGCGCAGCGACGCCGCCGACGTGGTGATCCTCGCATCGGAGGCCGGCCGTCGCGGGCTCCCCGGGGAGACGGTCTACTGCGCCTCGAAGTTCGCCCAGGTGGGGCTCGGGCGCGCCCTCGACCACGAGCTGCGCGAGCAGGGGGTGCGCTGCACCAACGTCTGCCCCGGGGGCGTGGCCACCGGCTTCGCCGTGGGCCGCGGTCGCGATCCACGATCGGAGGCCGGGATGATGAGCGCCGGTGAGGTGGCGGAGATCGTGCTGTTCGCGGTCACGCGACCCCGGGGCATGCGCCTGCTGGAGATCGCCGCCCGCCCCATGACGGAGTCGTCATGGGGGTGAGATGGGGGCTCCTGTCCACAGCGGCCATCAACGAGATGATCCTCGCCGCCGCCCGGGCGACCGATGAGGCCGAGGTCGTCGCCGTCGCGAGCCGCGACGCCGGCACGGCGGCGGCGTACGCGGACCGGCACGGCATCCCGCGTCCGCACGGCTCCTACGACGACCTGCTGGCCGACCCCGGGGTGGACGCGGTCTACATCGGCCTGCCCAACTCGATGCACGTCGCCTGGACGCGCCGGGCGCTCGAGGCCGGCAAGCACGTGCTGGTGGAGAAGCCCTTCGGGCGCGACCCCGCCGAGGTCGCCGAGGTCTGCGCCCTCGCCGAGCGACGCGGACTGGTGCTGTCGGAGGCGTTCATGTGGCGCCATCACCCCCAGGCGGCCCGCCTCGAGGGGCTCGTGCGCGAGGGGGCGATCGGGCGCCCCCTGCTCGTGCGGGCGGCCTTCGGCTTCCCGCTGGAGGAGCTCCGCGGCGCCGCCGACACGCGGTTCGACGCGGAGCTCGACGGCGGCGCCCTCATGGACGTGGGCTGCTACTGCATCAGCGCCATCCGGCTGGTGGCCGGCGAGGAGCCCGACCGGGTCCACGCCGAGCGGCTCGCGGGGCCGACCGGCGTCGATCTCGTGCTCGGAGCGACGATGCACATGCCGGGCGGCCTGATCGGCCAGTTCGACTGCGGCTTCCTGTCGCGGCACCGCGACGAGCTGGAGGTTGTCGGCGACGCCGGCAGCCTCTTCCTGGACGACCCCTGGCACTGCCGCGAGCCCGTGATCGAGGTGCGGCGCGACGGGGGCGTCGAGCGGGTCGTGATCGACCGCGCCGACCCGTACCGCTGCGAGCTCGACGACGTCGCCGCGGCGATCGACGGGCGGCGACCGCTCCGCCACGGGCCTGCCGACGCGGTCGCCCAGGCGCGCGTGCTCGACGCCGTCCACCGCGCCGCCGTCAGCGGCGCCGCGGTGCGGCCCGCCGGGGGGTAGCGGCGGCCGGGACGGGACCGTCCCGGTCCCGCGCCGGTCAGGCCACGGCGGCGATCTCCACGTCGCTCAGGTGGCACCCGGGGTCGGAGCCCTCGAGGCCGGCTCCCGACGCCGGCGCCCGCGAGGCGAGGCCGCCGCCGCAGAGCCCGAGGAAGCGGCAGCCCGCGCAGCGCCCCGTGAGGTTGTCGGAGCGCCGCCGCAGCCGCGCGAGCTCGGCCGGCGGGTCGGTCCGGATCCGCGACAGGGGCCGCTCGCGCACCGAGCCGAGGACGGGCCCGGGGCGTGGCCGCCCACCCCGGGCGTCCGGGATCAGGGCTCGGAGCGCGCCTCGAAGGCGAGCGCCAGGTCGCCCTCCTCCAGATCGAGTCCGGCGGCCTGCGTGATCTCGACGATCGCGGCCGGCGTGACGCCCCGGAGCACTGCTCCGCGGACGGCGGCGTGCAGGTCGAAGCGAGCGCGTGAGCGGGCCCGCCGCAGGTGCGCGGCGCGGTCGGCGGGCATCTCCCCGCCGAGGGCTCCGGCCTCGTCCTTCAGCACCTCCTCGACCTCGGCCGTGCGCGCGCAGGTAGCCGCCAGCCGGCCCATCGCCTCGAAGCGCGCCCGCGCGTCCGCGGAGGGCAGGGCCGCCGCGCTGACGCCGGCGAGCGTGTGACCGTCGGCCAGGGCGTTGACGGCCAGCTGCTCCAGCTCGGCCCGGAGCTCCGCAGTATCGGCCCGGATGGCCTCGTGCAGGGGCCCCTCCCGCTCGAGGAGCGCCCGGCGCTCCCGCTCGCGCAGCTCCCGGGCGAGGGCGGCGAGCCCCCCGAGCCCGCGCGCGTCCGATGCCGCCGCCTCGCCGGACGGGCCCGCGTCGGGGGCGGGTCGTCCACCGAAAATCGCGTCCATGGTCTCCTCCTCGTCGGGCCCCACTGTCTTCTCGGCGCGACGAGTCGGGCAAGCGCGTCAACCCCGATGGCGCCTGCGGTTAGGCCGCGACCGCACCGCCCCCCCGCGGGGGGGCGGTGCGGCGCCGATCGACGGTTACCCGGCCGGCGGGGCCGGGCCGGCGTCCCCGTCCTTGGCGAACGGGTTCCCGAGGATCCCGCCCGCGAAGACCATCACCAGGAAGCCGATGCCGATGATGACGAAGAGGATCCCGGTCGCGATCGAGAACAGCGACACCTGCTCACCCACGTAGGCCAGCTCGAGGCCGGTCGCCAGCGCCCGCTGGGAGACCCAGAGGTCGCGGGCCGGGTTCGACACGGGCCGGCCGTTGGGCGTCGTGGCCGCCTCGTCCTCGCTGAAGACCTCGTTGCCGTCGGCGTCGAGGAAGCGGCCCATCTCGGAGTAGGTGCGCCCGCCCGTCGACTCGAGCGCGTGGACCCGCATGTACTCGGCGAAGCAGCGCGCCTCCGTGCCGTTGGTGACCGGCTCGTCGGCGATGTCGCAGGTCGGCACCGTGATCTTGCCGGTGAGGCCGGCGGCCTCGATGCCCTCGAGGATCGCCGTCGGGCTCATGTCGGGGGAGCCGGTGATCTGCTCCTGGGTGATGGTGTCGTGGACCTCGCCGCGGGCGCTGGCACCCGTGTAGATCCAGACGGCTCCGAGCACGATCAGCAGCGCCCCTGCGAGCACGCCGCCCGCCCAGAGCAGCTTGCGTGTCGTCGTCATGTGGTTCCTCTCAGTGGGCACACCGGGCCGCGCCGCAGCGGGCCCGCGGGAATCAGTCCGCCCCACTCGATCACGGCCGGGTGGTGAAAGCCTGCGGGTGGGCACCGAACGTGTCCTCGGGATACCCACATCCGCGTGGTTGTAGCCTTCGCGTTCCGGACTGCCTGCCCGAACCAGGACGACGCCGCCCCTGATGCGACGCCCTCTGCTCCTCTTCATCGTGGTCGCCGCCGGATACGCGGCCGGCTCCCAGCTGTCGTTCTCGTGGTTCGGCGCCGACGGGACGAGTGCGTCGTTCTTCCCGGCCGCCGGGGTGACGCTCGCGGCGCTCGTGCTGGTGGAGCGGCGTCTGTGGCCCGTCGTGCTCGGCGCGGCCGCCGCCACGGAGGTGCTGCTCGACCTCGTCCACGGCATCGGCCTCGCGCCGAGCCTGGGATACGCGGTGGCGAACACCGTGCAGCCCCTCGTCGGCGCCCTGCTCCTGACGTCGGTGCGTCCGCGCGTCGACCTCGCCCGCACCACCGACCTCGTCGCGTTCATCCTCTGCGCCGTGATCGCCGGGCCGGCGGTCGGGGCCGTGGCGGGCGCATCCACCAACGCATGGCTCGACGGCGGCGACGGGTGGGCACGCTTCGCGGGCGAATGGTGGGTCGGCGACGGGCTCGGCGTCCTCGTCATCGGCGCGCTGATCCTCTCGCTGCGCCCGGGCGCGCAGGCCTCCGTCCACGCGCGGCGCCTGCCCGAGGCGATCGCGATCGCCGCCGTGGCCGCGGTCTCCACCTGGGCGCTCTTCTGGCTCGACTGGCTCCCGCTGGTCTTCGTGCCCGCCGCCCTGTTGCTGGTCTGCGGCTTCCGGCTGGACACGCGGGCCGTGGCCGTCACCGGGACCGTGGTCGCGTTCATCGCCGCCCAGGCGGCGTCCGGCGACCACGCCTACTGGCGCGATCTCGAAGTCTCGCCCCAGGTGGGCCTGCTCTACCTCCAGCTCGCGCTCGGGGTGCTGCTGATCGCGGCACTGGCCATCGCCGCCGAGGTGGGGGAGAGGGAGCGCACCGCGGTCGCGTCGGCCACCGCCGCGCGTTTCATGGAGATCGCCGATGCCGCGCCCGCGATGCTCTGGGTCACCGACGCCGAGGACCACTGCGTCTTCCTCAGCCGGGGCTGGCGGGAGTTCACCGGGCAGGGCGCGTCCGAGGGGCTGGGCTTCGCATGGACGAACGCGATCCACTCCGACGACCGGGAGGCGGCGGGGCACGGCTTCGTCGCGGCGTCGGCCGAGCGCCGGGCCTTCGCGCTCGACTACCGGCTGCGCCGCGCCGACGGCGCCTACCGGTGGGTGATCGACTCGGGGCGCCCGCGGCTCGGTCCGGACGGGGCGTTCCTCGGCTACGTCGGCTCGGTGATCGACGCCCACGAGCGCAAGCAGGCCGAGGGCGCCCTCACCGAGAGCGAGGCGCGGCTGCGGACGATCTTCTCCTCGATCGACGAGGGCTACTGCCTGGCCGAGATGATCCATGACGCCGCCGGCCGCGCCATCGACTACCGGTTCCTCGAGACCAACGCCATGTTCGAGTCGATGACGGGACTCGGGGACGCGGTGGGGCGCACGGCGCTCGAGATGATCCCCGACCTCGAGCCGTACTGGATCGAGACATACGCGCGGGTCGCGTCCGGCGGCGAGCCGCATCGCTTCGAGAGCGGCTCGGAGGCGATGGGGCGGTGGTTCGACGTGTTCGCCACGCCGGTCGGCCTGTCGGGGCAGCGGTTCGCGCTGGTCTTCAAGGACGTCACCGAACGCCGCCGGGCGGACACGGCCCTGCGCGAGAGCGAGATCGCCGAGCGCGCCGCGCGGCGCCGGGCCGAGCTCACCGCACGGGTGCTCGGCGAGATGGAGGCCACCGGGGGGGTCCGTGCCAGGACCGGTCGCCTGGTCTCCCTCCTGGTGCCGCAGGTCGCCGACGTCGCCGTGGTCGAGATGGCCGGCGAGGAGTCGCACATCTCCGTCGCGTCCGGCCTGCTGCCGTCGGGCGACCCCCTCGACGAGGGCGTCGTCGACCGGCTCGAGATCCGCTCGCAGATGGTCGTGCCGCTCGACCTCGGCGCAGGGGTGGAGGCGACCCTCCTGCTCGGCCTGGTCGACCCGGAGCGGCCGGCCTACACGCCGGACGACGTCGCCTTCGTGGGCGACGTGGCCGAACGCGTCGGCCTGCTGCTCGCCCGTGCGCGCGTGCAGGACGAGGAGCGTCAGATCGGCCTGCGCCTGCAGCGGGCGCTCCTTCCCGACGACCTCGAGCCGCACCCGGGTGTCAGCGTGGCGGCCCGGTACGCGCCGGCGAGCGACGTGCTGGAGGTGGGGGGCGACTGGTACGACGCCTTCGCGCTGCCGGACGGGCGCATCGGGCTGGTCGTGGGGGACGTCGTCGGGCACGGCATCGTGGCCGCCGCCGACATGGGCGGGCTGCGCGTGGCCCTCGCGGCGCTCGCCCCGCACGCGTCCGGGCCGGCGCAGCTCCTCACCCTGGTCCACGACTTCGCCCGCGAGCGCGACCCCAACTCCTTCGCCACCGTCGGCTACGCCGTTCTCGACGCCTCCACCGGTGCGCTCAGCTACGCCTCGGCGGGCCACCCGCCGATGCTCGCCGTCTCACCGTCGGGCGCGACCCGCTGGCTCGCGCAGGGCCGCTCGGCGCCGCTCTGCAACCTCGACGTGGGCGACCGGCCGGAGGCCGCGACGGTGCTCGAGCCGGGGTCGCTGCTGGTCGCCTACTCGGACGGCCTCGTGGAGCGGCGCGGAGAGCCCCTGTCGGCCGGCCTCGCGCGGCTCGAGGCGGTGGTGCGCGAGCGCAGGGACGGTACGGTCGATGAGATCTGCGACGCCGTGATGGACGTCCTCACCAGCGAGTCGGCGCCCGACGACGACACCGTGGTGCTCTGCCTGCGCCTGGCCCCGGTCGACGCCGCCAGTCTCAGCCGCGTGTTCCCGGCGCGCCCCGAGGAGCTGCGCGCGATGCGGGCGGCCGTGCGGGAGTGGCTCGACGCGCGCGAGGTGCCCCGCGAGGAGTCCACCGGCGCGTTGCTCGCCGTCGGGGAGGCCTGCGCCAACGCCGTCGAGCATGCCTACGCCGGGCGCGAGCCGGGTACCGTCGTGCTCGAGATGGCCGACGACGACGATGGGGGGATCACCGTGCGCGTGCGCGACTTCGGTGCCTGGAGGCCTCCCACCACCGCGACGTCGAACGGCCGCGGCCGGGGCACGGAGATCATGCGGGCGGTGACCCGGGAGTTCGTCCGGCGCGGGGACGAGGGCGGCACCACGGTGACCCTGGGCTTCGCCCCATCGCAGCGGGTGCCCGGATGAGCGAACCACTCGCGCACGTCGAGGCCGCCCGCGACGCGTCGGGCCGCGTCGTGCTCACCGTCTCCGGCGAGATCGACACCTCCAACGCGGCCGGGCTGGAGGCCCGGATGGCGGACGAGGCCGGGGCAGCGGCCGCGGGAGTCGTCGTCGACCTCGGTGCGGTGACCTACATCGACAGCCAGGGCCTGCGGCTGCTCGTCGAGTTGTCGCGCCGACTGAGCGCGACGGGTACCGCCTTCACCGTCGTCGCCCCGCCGGGCGGCTTCGCCGCCGAGGTGCTCGAGATCACGTCCATGGGCACCCTGCTGCACGTCGTCGGCGAGCTCGGGGGCTCCGGGGCGCCGCCCGCCTCCTGACGCGCTCAGACGCCCGCGGGATCCTCGCCGGCGAGGAACCGCACGCGCACCTCGGTGCCGCCGCCGTGGGCCTCCCACACAGCCTCCTCGGCCAGCGCGGCGATGATCCATCGCCCACGGCCCCGGATCGACGAGGGGGCGACGGGACAGGGTGCGCCGAGCGGCGACTCGGCGCCCGCCCGCCCGCGGTCGCTGATCACGACCCGCGCCTCACGGCCGTCGGCGGTGATCCGCACGTCCACCGGCGCGGCGTGCTCCGAGCCGTGCTCCACGGCGTTCTGCACGGCCTCGTCGACCACCAGGGCGATGTCGTCGAGGCGGTCCTGGGCCCACCCCGCGCGCTCGAGGTGGTCGCAGACCCACTCCCGGGCCCGTAGGGGCGCACCGGCGCTCGCGGGGATCCTCGCTGCGTGCGCCGCCGGCCATGCACGGCCCGCGACGGGCGGCATGTCGGTCGGTGACCGTCGTTCCGCGCTCATGCGGGTGGTGATACCCGACGGCACGACGGTCACACCGCCGCCTGCCGCCTCACGCCTGCGCAGGTCGTCTCGTTCCGTTCCCCGGGCGCGGCTGTGCACGCGGGTCCCTCCCAGGCCGGACGTGGCCGCTGAGCCGTCAAGTCGGCCGGTGCCGCGTCGATAGCCGTGGGGTGACGTTCCCCCGATCGCCGCGCATCCTCCTGCTCGCCGCCCTGCTCGCCGCCCTGCTCGTGCTCGCCGCTGGCGGTGCCGCCACCGGCGCGAAGATGATCACCGGGGCCGACGTGCAGGACGCCAGCCTCACGGGCCGCGACATCCGCGACGGCTCGATCGGCGCGCGCGACCTCGCCCCGAATCTGCGGACGGCCCGTGCGCGGGCCGGTCAGGCCGGACCCCGGGGCGAGACGGGGCCGCAGGGTGCCGCCGGGGCCCAGGGCCCCGCGGGCGCCGCGGCGACGGGTGGGGTCTCGGTGCGGGACGGCAACGGTGCCCATCTCGGCGGGATCGTGAACGTCAGTCTCAACTACTTCACGGTGGTCACATCCACCGGTCACGTGATCTCGCTCATGCCGGACGGCGCGTCGTACGACCAGACCATCTACTGGACCGGCGCCTCCTGCACCGGCACGCCGTACCTGGCGTCCTTCGGGGCGGCGTCCAAGCCGGCGGTGGCCGGCTACGTCGTGCACTCGCCCGCGGCGGGCGGCCTGCTCGCACCGGCCGATGTCGATGGGAACGGGCAGGCCCCGAACGTGGCGTTCACCGCCGCGAGCTACAGCGACGGCGCCTGCGGCGCCACCTCGGGATCCGGGCACGGATACCGGATGCAGCCCGTCACCCCGGCTTCGGTCGGCCTCCCGGCCTATCCGTTGGCCGCCCCCCTCACCCTCGGCTGATCCCTCCAGCGGCCGGGCGATGGTGACCGCGGCGGCCGAGGATGGCGGTGCGGTCGTCTACTCTCGCGACGCACGGGAAACGACGAGACGAGGGCACGTGAGCCGACCGCCGGGTGGAGCAGTCGCGCGAGGGCGCCGCCGGGAGGGCGACCGGTGAACGAGGTCGTCGACTCCACCCTCGCCGCCCTGGCGATCCTGGCCCAGATCTCGGCGGTCGTCGTCGTGGCCCTGATCGTCGCGGTGACGGTCAACCCCCGGGCACGGGCGTCCTTCGCCGGATCGTGGGCCACCCTCTCCCGCCAGGCCGTCTGGCTCGCCTGGGGCGTGGCGGCCGTCGCGACGATCGGCAGCCTCTACTTCAGCGAGATCGCCGACTACCTGCCCTGCCGCCTCTGCTGGTTCCAGCGCATCGCCATGTACCCGCTCGCGGTCGTGCTGCTCGTCGGGGCCCTCCTGCGCGACCGCCGAGTCACGCTCTACGCCGCCGCCTTCCCGCTGATCGGCGCGGCGTTCTCGATCTACCACATCTACATCGAGGTCAACCCCGAGGCCGAGAGCGCCGCGTGCCGCGCCGGGGTTCCCTGCTCGACCCGCTGGATCGACGAGTTCGGCTACGTGACCATCCCCGTGATGGCGCTCAGCGGTTTCGCCCTGATCGGGGCGCTACTGGTGCTCGCCGCCCTCGCGGGCCGCAGGGCCCGGGAGGAGGAGTCCGCCGACACCCCCGCCGCCTGAGCCTGACGAGGCGGCCGGGCGGTCGGTGTGGAAGCGGCCGACCGGCACCACCATCGGCGAGCCGCAGACGGGATCCTCGATGATCCGGCACTCCAGGCCGTAGGCCTCGCGCACGATCTCCACCGAGATCACCTCCGCGGGCGGCCCCGACGCGACGATGCGGCCCTCGGCCATCACGACGAGGTGGTCCGCGTAGCGGGCCGCGAGGTTCAGGTCGTGCAGCACCATCACCACGGTGGTGCCGCGGCCGCGGTTGAGCGCGCAGAGCAGGTCGAGGACATCGATCTGGTGCGCGACGTCGAGGAAGCTGGTCGGCTCGTCGAGCAGCAGGATGTCGGGGTCCTGCGCCAGGGCCATCGCGATCCAGGCGCGCTGGCGCTGCCCGCCCGAGAGCGTGTCCACGCGCCGGGCCGCGAGCTCGAGCGTGCCCGTGGCCGCCAGGGCGTCGGCCACGACCCGCTCGTCCTCGTCCGACCAGCGGCGGGCCCACGCGCGGTGGGGATGGCGGCCGCGGCCGACCAGATCGGCGACCGAGATGTCCTCGGGCGCCAGCGGCTGCTGCGGCAGCAGGCCGACGATGCGCGCCACCTCACGGGTGGGGAGCGTGCGGATCTCGCGGCCGTCGAGGGTGACGGCGCCCCGTTCCGGGCGGAGGATGCGCGCCAGGCCGCGCAACAGGGTCGACTTGCCGCACGCGTTGGCTCCGACGATGACGGTCGTGCGGGCGCCGGGCACGACGAGGTCGAGATCGTGCACCACGCTGACGCCGTCGAAGCCGAGTCGCAGCGCCCTCGCCGCGAGCTCGTGCCGGCCCGCCGGCCGCCCGGCGCTCATCGGGCCTCCCCCCGTCCGGTCGTGGCGAGGAGCCACAGCAGGTAGGGGGCGCCGATCAGCCCGGTGACGATCCCCACCGGCACCTGGATGCCGCCCGGAAGCAGGTGCAGCGCGAGCAGGTCGGCGCCCGTCACGACGGCCATGCCCACGAGGGCGGCCGGGACGAGGGCCGGGCCGGAGCCCACCAGCCGCCGCGCGATGGGCCCGGCGACGAAGGCGACGAAGGCCACCGGACCCGCGGCGGCGGTCCCCACCGCCGCGAGGGCGACCGCCACGGCGATGAGGCCGAGCCGAGCGCCCTGCGCGCGGACCCCGAGCCCGCGTGCGGTGTCGTCGCCGAGCTCGAGCGCCCGGAGCGGGACGCAGAGCACCAGCGCGGCCGGCACGAGCACCGCCAGCGACACCGCGACCACGACGATCTCGTCCCAGCCGGCGCCGCTCAGGCTGCCGACCATCCAGACCAGCGCCGTCTGGGCGTCCCGGATGTCGGCGCGGGTGAGGAGGTAGCCGAGCACGGCGTGCGCCATGAACGCCACGGCGACGCCGATCAGCACGAAGCGCGCCCCCGAGACGCCGTCGCGCCAGGCCAGCAGGTAGATCGCCGCGGCCACGATCAGCGCGCCCCCGAAGGCCGCCGCCGAGACCGCGACGCCGCCGAGGCCGAGCACCAGGAGCGCGAGGACGGCGGCCACGGATGCCCCGACCGTCACCCCGATGATGTCGGGGCTGGCGAGCGGGTTGCGCAGCACCGACTGGAAGATCTCGCCCGACATCCCGAGCGCCGCGCCCACCAGCACGCCGAGGGTCAGGCGGGGGAGCCGCAGCTCGAGCACCACGAACTCCTCACGGCCCGTGCCGTCGCCGAGCAGGGTGCGCAGGACGTCGGCCGGGGGTATCGCGTACGCGCCGAGCGACAGGCTGAGCGCCGCGATGCCCAGCACGAGGACGACCAGCGCCAGCTCCACCCGGTGTGCCCGCCGCAGACGCGCCCGCCGAGCCCCGCGGGCGATCCCGCCGCCGACCGCCGCCCCGCGGGCGCTCACCGGCGCCCCGGCCGCGCCGAGCGCACCACCCAGATCATCACCGGTCCTCCGAACATCGCCACCACGAGGCCGGCCTCGATCTCGCCGGGGCCGCCGGCGATGCGGCCGACGACGTCGGCGGCGACCAGCATGATCGCCCCGAACACGGCCGAGTAGGCGAGGATCCACCGGTGCTCCGGGCCCGTGATGCGACGGGCCAGATGAGGGGCCGCCAGCCCGACGAAGGCGATCGGGCCGGCGATGGCCGTCGCCGTCCCGCACAGCAGGATGACCGCCGCGGCCGACGACCAGCGTGCCCGGTCGAGCCGCTGGCCGAGACCCGTGGCGAGGTCGTCGCCGAGCGCGATCGCGTCGAGGGCGCGGCCGATGCCGATGCTGATCAGCACTCCCGCGATCAGGAACGGGGAGAGCGCGACGAGCGTGTCGAGCTCGCGCCCCGCCAGTGATCCCACCACCCAGAAGCGGTAGCGCTCGAGGGTCTCCAGATCGGTGAGTAGCACCACCGTGGTCAGCGAGGTGGCCGCCGCCGCCACCGCCGCGCCCACGAGCGCGAGGCGCATCGGCTCGCCGCCGGCACCGCCGAGGGCGCTGATGCCGTAGACCACGACCGCCGCCGCCGCCGTGCCCGCGAAGGCGAACCACACCACGCCCGCCGGGCTGGCGATCCCGAGCCACGTGATGGCTCCCACCACCGCGAGGGAGGCCCCCGCGTTCAGCCCGAGCAGGCCGGGATCGGCGATCGGGTTGCGCGTCGTCCCCTGGAGGATCGCCCCGCAGAGCCCGAGGGCGGCGCCCACGGCCACCCCGATGACGGTGCGCGGCAGCCGCAGCTCGCGCACGACGAGGTGGTCGTTGTCGCCGGCGCGCGGTTCGACGAGCGCGTCGATCACCACGTCCAGCGGGATCGACCGGGCCCCGAGGGCGAGACCGAGGAACACCACGACGGCCAGCGCCGCGCCGGACGCCGCGAGGCCCCAGAGCAGGTGAACCGGCCGCCGGCGGGCTGCGGCGGCCGGGGCGTGCGCGGCGGTGTCGATGGTCGCCATCGGGACGGGTCGCCCCGGGGCGGGGCCGCTCCGCGCGGCCACGCCCCGGGGAGCGCCTGGCCTACGGCGCCGGTGTCGTCCCGGCCGCGCCGGCCAGGATCTCGACGTAGTCGTCGAGGCCCCAGGTCAGCGACAGCGCCGTGGGGGGCGAGACCGAGGCGATGAAGCTCGAGCCGACGACCTCGGCGACCCGGCCCTCCTTCACCTGCGACATCGCGCGCCCGTGGCTCGAGGTCAGGAACTCCCGCGACAGGGCGGGCGTGTCGGCGAAGCTGACCAGGATGTCGCTCTCCAGGCGGTCGAGCTGCTCGTAGCTGAGCGTGTAGTAGAACGTCTCCTCGCCGCTGGCGAGCTCGTCCACCGCCGGCGCGCTGGTGAGGCCGAGGGCCAGCGTGGCCTCGACCCGGGGGTCCGCGGTGCGGTAGACGTAGAACGTCCCGGCCGAGTCCCAGACCATCGCGACCGACTTACCCTCCAACTCCGGGTGCTCAGCGGCCTTCCCGGCGAGCCGGGCGTCGATGTCCTCGAGCAGGGCCGAGGCCTCGGCGTCCCTGCCCAGCGCCGTGCCGACGATCCGGATCGTGTCCTTCCACGGAGTGGCCCAGGCCTCGCCGGGGTAGGCGACGGTGGGCGCGATCTTCGACAGCAGCTCGTACTGCTCGCGCGTGATCCCCGAGTAGACCGCCAGGATCAGGTCGGGCTCGGCCGCGGCGATCTCCTCGTAGGGGGGCTCCTCGCTCGAGTCCGGCAGCACGACCGGCGTGGCGGCGCCGCGGTCCTCGAGCGCCTCCGCGATCCACGGCAGCACGCCGTCCTCGTCCCCGCCGTAGCTCTGGAACGGGATCGCGACCGGCACGACGCCCAGGGCGATCGCGGCGTCGGCGCTGCCCCAGCCCCACGCCGCCACCCGCTCGGGGGCCTGCGTGATGGTGGTCGAGCCGAACGCGTGCTCGATGGTGACCGGGAACGCGGCGGCGGGACCGGCGGTGCCCGTTCCACCCGCGTCGGCGTCGTCCCCGCACGCGGCGAGGCCGATCACCGCGCAGAGCACACAGACGATCAACAGGAGTCGCGCCACACCGGACCTCCGTATTAGGGTTACCTAACTGAGAAACTTCGGTTGGGCAGCGTACCGTCGGCTACGATTAAGTCAATGGCTGTTACCGATAGGCGCACCCCAGCGTTTCCAGTGCCCCTCTCCCGGCAACTGGAGCGGGCGGCCGCCGTCCTGCCGGAGCTCGGCGAGCCCCCGGCCGCGGTCGCGCACGAGGTGCGGGTGGCCGACCTCGCCGCTGTGCCGGGCGCCGTGGAGGCGCTGATGGCGGCGACCGGAGCGCGCGATGCGCGGGCGCGCGCCGCCTGGTTCGTCCACGGTCACGCATGGCGGACGGCCGCCCCGGCGATCGCCTGCCTCCTGCTCTGCGGCCGGGCGCCCGATGCCGGCCCCGCCAACGTCGCCCTGCACGTCGACGCCACGGGCGCCCCGCGGCTGCGCCTGGTCGATCCCGAGCGCGAGGTCGCCGGCTCCGCGGGCCTGCGCGACGCGCTGACCGCCAACCTGGCGGTGGTCGTCGCCCTGTCCGCCCTCGCCCCGCTCGGCCCGCGTGCCCGCTGGTCGCTCGCCGCGGACGCCGTCGCCGGGGCGGCCCTCCATGTGGGCCGGCGGCTCGCGGGCCCGGACGGGGCCGTGCGGCTCGCGGCCCGGCTGGTCGGCGGGCCGGGGCCGCTCACCGTGCCCCTCGCGATCATCGACGCCGCGCCGCCCGGCGGGGGCGAGGTGACCCGGTGGCGCGGGTCGTGCTGCCTCGCCCACCGCGAGGGCCTCGATCTCTGCCCCTCCTGCCCGCGGCGCCGTCCGCGGCGCGGGCAGGAGGGGCCGGGGCTCGGTTAGTCCTCCTTCGTCCTGCGCTCGAGGAAGCGCAGCAGCGCCCACCCACCGGGCAGCAGGCACGCGGCGAAGAAGAGCTTCACGATGTCGCCCGGCACGAACGGCTCGATGCCGAGCTCGTAGGCCGAGCTCCAGCCGAGGGCCTCGTCGGCGCCCGGGGGGGTCCAGCGGGCCAGCCACGTCGCGCCGAACGCGTAGATCGCGGCGTTGGCGATCAGCATGACGCCGATCATCGTCATGAGGTTCCGGCTGGCGCCGCGGTCGGCGAACCAGCCCACGATGACGGCGCAGACGAGGTAGCCGACGAGATATCCGCCGGTCGAGCCCGTCGCGTAGTCCCAGCCGCCGCTCCAGTCGGCGAAGACGCCGAGCCCGGCGATGCCGATGCCCAGGTAGAGGGCGAGGGCCAGGAAGGCGCGCCGCAGGCCGAAGAGCCCGCCGATCAGGAGAGCGCCGAAGGTGCCGCCGGTGAGCGGCACCGGGAACCAGGGGATCGCCACCTGGGATGCGAGCGTCATCAGCCCCGCGCCGGCGCCGATGAGGGCGATGTCCAGGGCCAGCGCCATGGATCGCTCCGAGGGCCGGGGGAGCGCGCTGTCGATGAGCGCGCCGTCGAGAGCGGTGCGTTGGGAGATGTCGTCCTCCTGTGCTGCGGGGTGGTCGTCACGGGGGACGCTACAACGCCGTGACGACCGGCGCGCGACGAGGACGGCCACGATCGACCCTCAGGCCTCGATCCCGTCCATGATCTTCGTCCGTCGGTATCGCACCGGCCGCGAAGACGTGATGGAGTGACCCGCGGACGATCTCTCGGCATCGGGCGCGAGACCCGCACCTCCCCGCGCCTGGCCGCCACGCGCGCCAGGGCGGCGATGCCCGGGCTGTGGATCCCGTCATCGTTCGACACCAGCATCCGCCCGCTCCGCTCCCGTCCGCTCGTCAACTCCACCCCCAGGGGATCCCCCGTGCGCGTGACCCTCATGCACAACCCGTCCGCCGGCGACGAGGACCACGGCCGCGAGGCCCTCATGGCGGCCCTCGCCGAGGCCGGTCACGAGGTCCGTTACGAGCCTGCCGACGGCGATCTGTCGACGGCGCTCGACGGCACGGCCGACCTGATCGCCGTCGCCGGGGGCGACGGCACGATCGCGGCCGTCTTCACGGCCCTGGCCGGCACCGGCGCCCGCGCGACCCTGCTGCCGCTCGGCTCGGCCAACAACATCGCCCGCACCCTGGGCATCGACGAGGATGCCGCGCCCCTCGCGCTGGCGCGCGGATGGAAGCGCGGGGAGCGGCGGCCCTTCGACGTCGGGCGGCTCCGGGCGTCGGATGGCACGCGCCGCTTCGTGGAGTCGGTGGGCGGCGGACTCTTCACCGACCTGCTGCTCCGCGCCGAGGAGGCGCCCGTCGATCCGGGGGGCGACGCGGGCAACGCCCACGGGCTGCGCCTGATGGCTCAGGTGATCGCCGACGCCGTCCCCCAGCGCTGGACGGTCGGCCTCGACGGCCTCGACCTCTCGGGCGAGTACCTCTCCGTGGAGGTGATGAACACGCGGCAGATCGGCCCGCACATGCGCCTGGCGCCGGGGGCCGACCCCGGCGACGGCCTGCTCGACCTCGTGCTGATCGGCGAGGAGCAGCGCGAGGCGCTGGGGACCGCGGTCGAGGCGATGGCGGCGGGTGATCCCGCCCCCGCTCTCGACATGCCCTCCCGGCGGGGGCGATCCCTGCGCATCGGCGTTCCAGGGGGCTGCCGCCTGCACGTCGACGACGAGGTCCGCTCGGCGGAGGGGCCCGAGGACGTGCTGATCACGATCGGCGATGCGCGCATCGAGCTGGTGGTGCCGCGGTAGATCCGGGCGCCGGTCCGCCGCTCCGGGCACCCGCGGCGGTGCGTGCCGATCGGCCGCCACCCGACCCGTGATCGTCCGGATCCGCGGGGGACGCGATCCGTGCGCCCTGTTGGTTCAGCGCCGACGGGACATCCGGAACCGCCCGACCCGCCGCCCGGCGACCAGCATCTCGCCGTCCCACACGTCGTCGCCGGCGGGCGACAGCCGGTCGCGGACGATTTTCAGCGGGCCGGCGTAGACGAGCTCCGGGCGGCCGGCGGCGATCCGCACCGAGAAGGGGAGCCGGAGCGCCGGACCGAGGTGGGTCGCCCCCCGGTCTCCGGCGATGCGCTTGTGCAGTAGCCCGAGCGGCGGCACGAGCCCGCCGGTGCGGCGCAGCGACCAGCGGCCGTCCAGCGGCGTGTCGATGTCCACGGGGACCTCCTTCGGGGTGCGGATGCGGTTCCGCCCGGCCCGGCCGGGTACCGCCGCGCCGCGATGTCCAGACGAACGTCATACCGCCGTGCGGCGTCGCTCGCCCTCGCCGTCACCGGTGCGGCCCTGGGCATCGTCCTCGCGGCCGCCCGCCGCCGCCCCGCCCTTCCCACGGCGCTCGGCGGCCTGCCGGGCCCGGCGTTCGGCTGCATGCCAGTGGGTACCCCGGTCGGGTCAGAAACCGACCGAGGGAGACGATGTGACACCCGGCGAGACTGACCCCGGACGCCGGGGCCGGGGCAGGGGGCCGTGGATCGCGGCGCTGCTCGTGGTCCTCGCCCTGATCGTGGCCGCCGGCGTCGTGACCGCCGTGATGACCGGCGACGATCTCACCGAGCAGGTACAGGGGGCGGCCGACGACGGTCTCGACGCGGCGACGAGCGCAGGGGACGACGCCCGGGACGCCGTGACCGGTGACGCTCCGGACGCTGCCGCGTCGGGGGCGGAGGCGGCGACGAGCGCGGCCGGCGACGCATTCGACACGGTCACCGACCAGGCCGGTGACGCCGTCGACGCCGTCACCGGCGATTCCGGCGACGGGTCCGGCACCGCACCGCAGGCCGTCCAGGATGACCCGGTCGTCGTGCGGCTGGCGCAGGGACGTGAGCTTCCCTTCGTGGCCGGGCCGTGGGAGCGCCGCCAGTACCGCGAGCGCGTGTGGGACAGCCTCTCCGAGGCCACCCGGGCCCGCGCCGAGAGGGTCGAGCAGGACGGCGCGTTCGGGATCCGGATCCAGTGAGCCCGCACGCCCTGCCGCGCGCGGGTCTCCTCGCGGTGCGGCGGTATCCGCCGCGGGCCGCGCGCATGCCGGGTGCGGCAGCCGATCGAGGTTGGGGTGCCCCATTAAGGGCACCCCCTCGGAACACCACGAGGAGGACACCATGAAGCGCAGACAACCCCTGGCGGCGATCATCGTCGCGATGGTCGCGTCGGTAGGGCTGATGACCGCGGCAGGCTGCGGGTCGGACGACGCCGACGACGCCGGCGAGGCCGTCGAGTCGGTCGCCACCAGCGCGACGGGCGCGGCTCCGTCGCCGGACGACAGCGGCGCGGCCCCGACCGGCGACGGCACGGCGACGGCGCCCGGCGACGGGGGCACCGCACCCCCCGGCGGTGGTGAGGTGCTCGAGATCCCGGCTGCCGAGCAGGGCCTGGCGTTCGCGGTCGAGGAGATCACGGCCCCGGCCGGCGAGATCACCCTCCGCATGCCGAACCCGTCCGCGGTCCCCCACAACATCGCCGTCGACGAGCCCGAGCAGCAGATCGGCGAGATCGTCGGAGAGGGCGGGGTCTCGGAGATCACCGTGGACTTCCCGCCGGGCGAGTACGAGTACTACTGCTCGGTCCCCGGTCACCGCGAGGCCGGCATGGTCGGGACGCTGACAGTCGAATGACCGTCGGGCGCGCCCGCCGAACCCCGATCGGCCGGTGGCGGTTCCCCGCGACCCCGGTCCGACGCCGGCCGGGTCCGGGGCGGTCCGGGTGGGTACCGCCGAGGGATCAACCACGACGAGGAGGAACCCATGCGAAGCGTGGACGAGGTCATCGAGGTCGCAGCACCGATCGGCGACGTCTGGGCGCGCTGGGCCGACGTGGAGCGCCTGCCGGTGTTCATGGAGGGCGTCGAGTCGGTGCGGCGCGAGGGCGAGGACCACCTCGAATGGCGGGCGAGCCTCGACGGCGAGTCCATGACGTGGACCAGCCGCATCACGCGTTGGGAGCCGGAGGCAGCTGCTCGCCTGGATCAGCGAGGACGGCACCGAGGACGCGGGCGGACGGGTCGAGCTGAGCGAGGCCGGAGGTGGCCGCACCCGCATCCACGTCGTGATCGACTGGCCGTCGGAGGACATGGTGGAGGTGAGCCTCGACCGCCTCCGGAGCCTGGTCGAGGGCGAGGCGGGCGGCCTCGCCGGGCCGGACGGGGCCCGCACCCCCGGGATGGGGGTCCTAGTGGAGCGTCAACCAATCTTCGCCGGGTTCTGGCTCGCTGCAAATCATCGCGGATGCTGCGTCCTCGGTCGAACGCATAGCCTCAGCTATGCGATCTCCCTGCGTCCTTGCTGGTGGACGCTCCACTAGTCCACCAGGATCAGGCCCGGCACGCGGTCGGCGAGTGGGAGCCGGTCGGCGACGTTCCGGGTGACGAGGGCGCGGCCCTCCTCGCGAAGGAACGCGGCAGATCCCCACATCCTCCGGTCGGCGACCTCGGGCCCCTCGGCCAGGGCGACCGCGTCGTAGCGGAGCTCGCGGAGGCGCTGCGCCACCGAGGCGAGGTACGAGCGGTCGATCGCGACCCTCAGGTGCTCTGCGATGTCGCCGTGCACGAGCATCCGGCGCTGCTGGTCATCGGCTCCCGGGGCCGGGGCAGCATCGCGGGCGCGGTGCTCGGGAGCGTGTCGGCCGACGTCATCGCGTCGGCGCCCTGTCCGGTGGTGGTGGTGCCGGCGGGCGGCCCGCCGCGGGACGACTGACGGCGAGCATCCGCTGCACCCGCCGCCAGAGGGCGGCGTCCGAGGCCAGCAGGTCCACCGGCGCCTCCGCGAGCACCTGCAGCAGCACCGTGCGCGCGTCGTCGAGCGTCTGGAGGCCGCGCTCCCCCCACGCGTCGGCGCCCACCGCGTAGGAGCCCGCCGGCCGCGGCGTGTCGTAGGCGATCGACTCCATCGCCTCGAGGATCGCCTCGAGGCGCGTGCGCATCACGCCGGAGCCGGATGCGCGCATGAGCTCCTGCACGACGAAGGTGACCGCGGCGAAGCCCGCGCCGAGCACCGCGACCACGACCAGGACGGTGGTCGACCCCTCCATCTCAGCCGGCCGCCGGCGGGAGCCCGGGCGGCTCGGAGGGCGCCGCGGCAGGGCGCGGTGGCGGGGGCCCGGGCGGGCGGGCCTGCGCCGGCGCCGCGCGGACGGCGCCGAGCAGCGCCTGCGCGGTCGAGTACTCCCGCTCGAGCCGCTGCAGGCGCACCGACATGCCCACGATGAGGCCGCCCCAGACCGCCGCGGCCACGACCAGGAAGAAGCGCCCGGTGCCGTCGAGCGAGTCGCCGTCGGTCGCGATGTCGATCGCCAGCGGCGCGAGCGTGGCGGCGAGGGCGACGGCGCTCATCCGCAGCCACCCGGTCGCCTGCGCGATCCGCCACTCGTAGACCCGCTCCAGCCGCTGGGCGGGGTCGGCGACGCCCGCCGAGCCGAGGTTCAGGACGACTGCGCCGAGGAGCGGACCGGGCATCGGCGCGAGCATCGCGCGTGGGGCCCGGAGCGTCAACGCTCCGGGCCCGCGGCTCAGTAGGCCTTGGCGGTGAGGGCTCCGTCGACCAGCAGCTCCGCCCCGCTCACGAACGACGCGTCGTCGGAGACCAGGAAGACCACGGCCTGGGCGACCTCGCGCGGACGGGCGATGCGCTTGATCGGATACGCACCCTCCATCTCGGCGCGGGTCGCCACCGGGTCGTCGCTCGCGGCGAAGTACTCCAGGATCATGGGGGTCTCCATGTCGCCCGGCAGCACGCAGTTGACCCGGATGCCGGCGGCGGCGTAGTCCACGGCCAGCGCGCGCGTGAGGCCGAGGACGCCGTGCTTGGTCGCGGTGTACGAGGTCAGGAAGGGGTCGCCCGTCTGCGACAGGATCGACCCGACGTTGACGATCGCGCCGCCGTGGCCGCCCTCGCGCATCGTCCGGATCGCCGCCCGGCAGCCGAGGAACACGCCGCGCATGTTGACCGCGTTGACCTCCTCCCAGTCCTCGAGCGAGGTGTCGTGCAGCGGCCCCTCGGGGCCGAGGATGCCGGCGTTGTTGACGTACGCGTCGAGGCGCCCGCCGGCGAGGCAGCGGGCGATCGACTCGGTGTGGGTCGCCTCCTCGCGGACGTCGCCGGCGTGGAACGCGATCGACCCCGGCAGCGGTGCGCCCTCCGCCTCGAGCGACGCCCCGTCGGCGGCGTCGCGGCCGACCGCGACGACGCGCGCGCCCTCCGCGGCCATCAGTAGCGCCGTCTCGCGACCGAGCCCCTTGGTGGCACCCGTCACGACGATCCCCATGCCCTCGAGCCGACCCGCCATGTTCCGCCCCCTCATGTCGATGCGCGCCGGCCGGAACCTACCGGCCGGCGCGCGGCGCCTCCTACCCCAGATCGGCCGCGGTTAGCGTCCCGGTGCGCAGGTCCTCGCCCGAGAGGCCGATCTCCAGGCGCCGGATCAGGGCGTTGGAGCGGCGCACGGCGGCCTGCGCGATGCGCTGGTTGATGGCGAGCTGGGCGGCGCTGAGGGTGACCGACGACGGATCGCCGGTGCCCGTGCGCGGCGGGATCACCGTGACGCTCGCGGCGGGCTCGGCGACGGGAGCGGCCGCCAGCACCTGCAGGCGGTCGTAGAGCTTGCCCTGGGTGACGGCGCCCGTGCGCACGTCGCCGCCGGTGAGCCCCGTGTCCAGCCGCGACTCGATCCCGTCGGCCCGGCGGATCGCCGCCTGGTAGATGCGCTGGTTGATCAGCAGCTGCGCGGCGCTCAGGGTGACGGGGTCACCGGTGCCCTGGCGGCCCGGATCGACGATCGGCGCCGGATCGGCCGGGGCAGCGGGCGCCAGCGACACCGCGGCGGTCGTGGTGGTGATCCCCGGCCCGAGCTGGCCGCCGCCGACCGAGTACCCGCACAGGTCGCGGCTCTGGAGGCCTCCGCCGAGGCGACCCTCCACCGCGTTCAGCCGCCGGATCGCCGCCTGCCCGATGCGCTGGTTGATCAGCAGCTGGGTGGTCGTGAGCGTGATGGTCCCCGTGGCGCCCGAGGGGGCGGGCGGCAGCGGCACGGCCTTGCATGCCGGCGTGGGCACCGGGGCGTCGCCCAGCACGTCGCGCCGGAAGGTGTTGCTGGTGCCGGCGACCGTGCCGGCGACCAGGTTGGTCGCAACTGAGGCGAAGGCGACGTAGCGACCGTCGCCTGTCATGGTCGCGTAGGTCGACAGACCGTCGGCGGGGGCGCCTCCGGCTCCCGCCGCCCGGCTCACGAGCTCGGTGGTGCCCGCGGCCGGGTCACGCACGAACACGTCGCCGTCGGGGTTGTCGCCGGTCGCGAGGTTCGTGGCCACGGAGGCGAACGCCACCCGGCCGTTGTCGGAGACGACCGGCGCGTGGTTCTCCCCCGGGGGCCCGGCGTTCGCGGCGGCGCCGGCCGGCCCGTCCGCGCGGTTGACCAGCGTCGTCGTCGCGCGGTCCAGGTCGCGCACGAACACGTTCGCCACGGTGTTGTCGTCCTCTGCCGACAGGTTGTCCGCACCCGAGATGAACGCGACGTAGCGGCCCGACGGCGAGATGTCGCTCAGCGTGGAGACGCCGTTCGCCGCCGTGCCGGCGGCCCCGTCCGCGCGGCTGATCAGCGTGACCGAGCCGGCGCCGAGGTCGCGGACGAAGATGTTGAACACCGAGTTGTCGTCCTCGGTGGAGAGGTTGTTGGCGCCCGAGGAGAAGGCGACCCGGGTGCCGTCGTCGGAGATCGAGGGGAGTACCGAGCTCCCGTTGGCGCCCGCGCCCGTGGGTCCGGGCGCCCGGCTCACGAGCGTCGTGGTGCCCGCCACCATGTCGCGCACGAAGATGTTCGTGACCCCGTTGTCGTCCTCGCTCGAGAGGTTGTCGGCGTCCGACTGGAAGACGACGTGGCGCCCGTCGCCGGAGATCAGGGGGAACACCGAGTCGTCGTCACCGCCGGCGCCGCTCAGGCCCGTGGCGCGGCTCGCGAGGGTCGTCGTTCCGAGCAGGAGGTCCCGGACGAACACGTCCTCGCCGGGATCGACGTCCTCGCCCGAGAGGTTCTGCGCGTCGCTGGTGAACACCACGTACCGGCCGTCGGACGAGATGGACGGGCGCGCTGAGTTCCCGTCGGCGGGCGCGCCGGCGACGCCGGTCGCGCGGCTCACGAGGGTCGTCGTGCCCGTCACCAGGTCGCGGGCGAAGATGCTGGAGCGGGTGTCGTCGTCCTCGAGCGACAGGTTGTCGGCACCGGACTGGAACACGACGATCCGCCCGCTCGCGGAGATGCCGCCCTGCCCGGGCACGCTGCCCTCGCTGCTCGCCGGTGCGCCCGCCGGGCCGTCGGCGCGCGACACGAGGTCGAGGTCGCCGGGCGCGGCGCCCGCCGGCGCCGCCAGTGCCCCGGCGGCCGCGGCCGCGGCGGCGAGGGCCGCCAGGCGGCCGGCGCGTCGCCGGCGGGCGGGCCTCGATGCCGGCTGGTGGTCCTGGTCGTTCCGGGTCATCGGGTCTCCCTCTCCACGGCTGTCCCTGACACCCCTATGACGCTCCGCCCGCCTCCGTCAATCGTCTTCGGTGGATCTGCGCGTTCGATCGGAGGTTCGGCCGCGCGGGCATCGGTGAGGCGATCGTCCCCTCGATGGCCTGCGAGGGCGCGCCGGTGCGGTCTCGCCGGCGACCCGGTCGAGGACGCCCGGCCAGACCCGTCCCGGGGCCGGTCACCCTGCCGGTCCGGCACTCGCCCGAGGGCTTCGACCACCCCGGCCCGAAGCCCGGCCAGTCCGGTCAGACGGGGGGCGGGTCCTCCTCGGCGGCGGCGAGGTCCATCGCGGTGGCGTAGGCGGTCTGCGCTTCGTCCTCGCGTCCGAGCTCCTCCAGCACCTCGGCGCAGTAGTGCCAGTACCCCGAGTAGCCCGGGTCGATCTCCCGCGCCCGCTCGTAGGCGGCGAGGGCCTCGGCGGGCCGGTCGAGCAGGCAGAGCGCCAGGCCGAGGCTCGACCAGCCGAGGTCCTCCCGCGGGTCGATCTCCGTGCACCGGCGCGCCGCGTCGGCCGACTCCTCGTAGCGCGCCAGCGCGAAGAGCGCTCCGGCCAGCTCGTGCCAGGCCATCGGGTCGGCGGGCCTCTCGGCCAGCTCCTGCCGCGCCGAGGCCAGCTCGTCGAGGCAGCGGCCGTACGACCACAGGATCGATCCCCGGCGGGTGAGCAGGTCGGCGTCCTCCGGGGCGGCGGCGAGGTCGTCGCGCACCTCCTCGAGGGCCTCCTCGAAGCGCCCGTCCCAATCGTCGCCGAGCAGCCAGCGCAGCCTCTCGATGCGCGCCCTCATCGCGACGTCCCAGGCCTCGGCTGCGTCCTCGTCCTCGCCGGCCTCCAGCAGCACGAGGGCCCTCAGGGCGAGCGCGTCGGGGTCGGTGTCCTCCACCTGGAGGGCGTGCTCCATGCTGGCGCGCGCGTCGTCGAGCCGCTCGCGCTGCAGCAGGGCGCGGCCCAGCGCCACCCACGAGCCGACCTGCTCCGGAGCGACGGACACCGCCACCTCGCCGCACTGCACCGCCTCGTCCACCAGCCCCATCCGCCCGAGCGCGATGCTCCGCCCCGCCCACGCCGGGCCGTGGAGCGGCGCATGGGAGACCGCCTCCTCGAAGGAGGCCAGCGCCTCGGCGAAGCAGGCGCTCGCGGTCGGCTCGGCGGTGTCGTGGTCGTCCATGCGGCGCATTCTCCACCCGCGCCCGCCCCTGCGCCCACCCCCATGTGACGGCGCACCCCGGGGACGTCCGGCGCTACGTGTCCCGGGGTGCAGTCGCGGCCGCGTCGAGTGCGGCGACCGCGGCGACCGGCTCGGGAACGGTGACCGTGACGATGCGGCCGTTGGGGAGGGTGAGCCGGACGGTGGGCCCGCTGCGCACGGTGCACGATGTCCGCCGGGGCGTCCACCAGAACCCCCACGACACGCGCCACCAGGGCAGATCGATGACCTCGGCGCGCGCGATCCGATCGAGCGGGTAGCTGCATCGGGGCCAGCCCACCGAGCCCCAGCGGATGGTGAACCCGTTGGGGCCGGCGGTGGCGCGCACGCTCGACGCCGTCAGGACGTCGGCGAGCACACCGATCGCGATGAGCAGCAGCGGCAGCACGATCATGAGGTCGCTCCAGGCCCCGCCGGATGACGTCGCGACCAGCACCAACAGCACGCCCGCGACGCATGTGCTCGCGACGGTCGTCCAGCTCGTGGTCCGGCCGGTGTAGACGGCGTGCGTGCCGTCCCCGGCGAGCGGCGGCGAGGTCATGTCAGCTCCTTGATGATCCGGATGAGTTCGTTGCGTCCGAGGCCGTGGAGGCGCGCCGTGGCGACCAGCGACCGGGCCGCCTCGGTCACGGCGGACAGATCAGGGCCGCCCGATGCGACCCGGGCGCCGCGACCGCGCCGGAACTCCAGGACTCCGTCGTCGCGGAGCTGCCGGTAGGCCGCGAGGACGGTGTTGCGATCGACCGAGAGCGCCGCGCCGAGCTCGGCCGCGGGCGGCAGCTGCTCGCCGACGTCCAGCTCTCCGGTCGCCACACCGCGACGCACACAGTCCGCGATCTGATCCTGGAGCCGCTCTCTCGACGTATGGTCGATCGCCCATCGCATGGTGCTATTTGTACTAGCACCATAGGCCTGGAGTCAACGACGGTCACCCACCCTAGTGCTCCGTCCTGAAAGTCCGTTGTGCTTCCGGCCCCGAAAATCCCGCGGGCCAAGGAAGAGCGAGATCCCCATAGCTGAGGCTATGGGGTCCGACAAAGGATGCCGGAGTGCGACAGCACTTTCAGGACGGAGCTCTAGGCACGGACCGCCTCCCTGGCCCGCCGGCGGACCACGGCCTTGCGCGCCTCCTCGGCGCCGAGCACGACGGGGGGCCAGGCCAGCAGGAAGAGCCAGTGCCAGGGCCCGAGCCCGCCGGTGTGGAAGACGCCCTGCAGCCCGGGCGTGTAGGCGAGGACGGCGACCATCGCCACCTCGACGGCGACGCCGATGAGCAGCAGCCGGTTGGAGAGCAGGCCCACGGCGGTGACCGGCTGGCGATTGGTGCGCCAGCCGAAACCGGCGCCGATCTGGGCCATCACGATGCCCGCCATCGTCATCGTCGTCGCCTCGACGTAGAGCGGCCCGGCGCCGTCGAGTGCCTCCCACGGCCGCCAGCCCGACAGGGCGTAGGCGAACAGGAAGGCGGACATCGCGGCGAGCCCTTCCAGCGGGCCGATCCAGCCGAAGACCCGCCCCAGCACCGAGCGGTCGAGGAGGCGGTCGGATCGCGGCCGCGGCGGGCGGGACATCGTGCCGGGCTCGGCCCTCTCGGTGCCGAGCGCGATCGCCGGGACGAGGTCGGTGCCGAGGTCGATGGCCAGCACCTGCATGACCACCAGGGGCAGCGGGACGGCGCCTCCGGTCATCCCCCAGACCAGGAACGGGATCAGCTCGCCGACGTTCGAGCAGAAGTGGTACCCGGCGAAGCGACGGATGTTGTCGTAGACCGCCCGCCCCTCCTCGACGGCGGCGACCACCGACGCGAAGTCGTCGTCGAGCAGTATCAGGTCGGAGGCCTCCTTGGCGACGTCCGTGCCGCTCCGGCCCATGGCGATGCCGATGTCCGCGTGCTTGAGGGCGGGCGCGTCGTTGACCCCGTCGCCCGTCATCGCGAGCACCTCGCCGTCCGCGCGCAGGAGCTCCGCCAGGCGGAGCTTCTGCTCGGGATCGATGCGCGCGAAGACCACGTCGCGCTCGGCGAGCCGTCGCCGCAGCTCCTCGTCGGACGACTCCGACAGCTCGGCGCCCGTGATGACGTGCACGGCCTCGCCGATCAGGCCGATGCGCCGCGCGACGGCCTCGGCCGTGACCCCGCTGTCACCCGTGACCATGATGATCCGGATACCGGCCTCGCGGCAGCGCCGGACGGCGTCGGCCACGTGCGGCCGGGGTGGATCGCTCATGCCCACGACCCCGAGCAGCTCGAGATCCTGCTCCACCTCCCGCGGGTCGTCGCCGCAGCCGTCGGGCAGCACCCGTCGTGCCACCGCCAGGACCCGGAGGGCCCGGGCCTCCATCGCAACGGCCGCCCCCGTGGCCGCCGTGTGCCCACCGGCGGGCATCGTGCAGAGCGGAAGCACGACCTCGGCCGCGCCCTTCACGTAGGCGACGCGACGGCCGCCGACCAGGTGGACGGTGGTCATGCGGCGTCGCTCCGAGCTGAAGGGGAACTGCCGCAGCAGGGGTGCCCGTGCGGCCTCCTGCTCGTGCACCAGGCCACCCTTGGCCGCGACCACGACGAGCGCCGCCTCGGTGGGGTCGCCGATGATCGACCAGCCCTGGTCGTCGTGGAGCAGGCGCGCGTCGCCGCAGAGCATTCCCGCCCTCAGCAACTCGCTGAGCGGCTCCGGGACGACCACCTCCCCCGCCGCCAGGAATCGGCCGAAGGGCTCGTATCCGGCGCCCTCGACCGTCACCGCGGCGCCGGGCGTCCAGATGCTCTCGACGGTCATCTGGTTCTCGGTGAGCGTGCCGGTCTTGTCGGTGCAGATCACCGTCGTCTCGCCGAGCGTCTCGACCGACGAGAGCCGGCGGACCAGGGCGTTGCGGCTCGCCATCCGCTGGGTGGCCATCGCCAGGGAGAGGGTGACCGTGGGCAGCAGCCCCTCCGGGATCAGGGCGACCATCACGCCGATCGCGAACAGGAAGCGATCCGAGAGGCTCATGCCCCCCATGCCCGCGAGCACGAAGAAGGCCGTCCCGATGGCGATGGCGAGAACGGCCACCATGCGCGTCACCCGGTCCAGCTCCCGCTCGAGCGGGCTGCGCTCGCGCCGGGTGCGCTGCGCGAGGGCGGCGATGCGGCCGAACCGCGTCCGCATCCCGGTCGCGGTGACGCGCGCCTCGGCGGTTCCCGCGGTGACGAAGGTCCCCGCCATGACCCGCCCCTCGGGCGCGACCGCGTGCGACTCACCGGTGAGGGCCGACTCGTCCACGCGCAGGTCGGTCTCCGACACGAGGTCGGCGTCGGCCGGCACGCGGTCGCCCGCCGCGAGGATCAGCATGTCGCCCGGCACGACCTCCTCGCCGTCGATGTCCGTCACGGCTCCGTCGCGGCGCACGCGCACCCTGACGGGCAGCATCCGGCGCAGGGCCTCCACGGCCCGCTCGGCGCGGTGCTCCTGCACGAACGCGAAGACGGCGTTCACGACGATCACGGTCACGATCGCGCCGGTCAGGGCGGGCATCCCGGCCACCAGGGCGAGCCCCGCGCCGGCCCACAGCAGCAGGGCGAACAGCTGAACGAAGTTCGCGAGGAACTCACGGACCGGCGAAGGCCCGGCCATCTCGGCGATCGCGTTCGGCCCCGACGCCGCCAGCCGTCGGCGGGCCTCCTCGGTGGAGAGCCCGTCGGTACGCGGTTCCGGAAGGGTGCGCATGACCTCCACCGACGCTACGCCCGGCCCGTCACGCGCGCGTCCGTGGCGACCCCGACGGCGAGATCCGTGGACGCATGCACTCCACCCCGGGCACTCCGGTCCCTACCATCACGGGAGATGAGTGACGCGCACCCACAGGAGCCTGTCGGGCTGATCGTCGTCGACCACGGCTCACGGCGCACCGAGAGCAACCAGATGCTCGAGGTGATGGCGGGGATGGTCGCCGAGGTGGTGCCGTACCCGATCGTCGAGGCCGCCCACATGGAGCTGGCAGAGCCCTCGATCGCGACGGCCTTCGACGCCTGCGTCGCGCGTGGCGCGCGCACCGTCCTGGTCTCGCCCTACTTCCTCCTGCCGGGCAAGCACTGGCGCCAGGACATCCCGGCGCTGGTCGAGGAGGCCGCGGCGCGGCACCCGGGCGTCGACTACCTGGTCGTGGCGCCCTTCGGGCTCCACCCCCTCATGGCCGAGGTCGTCAACGCGCGGGTCGAGCACTGCCTCGCCCACGTGCGCGGCGAGGCCGACGAGTGTGAGGCCTGCGCGGGCACCGGCACCTGCAGGATGGTCACCAGCGCGGGAGCGCCGGCGCCCACCGCCTGAGTCGCACGGCGCGGCCCGTCACGGCCCGCCGAGGAAACCCACCGCCTCCTCACAGCTGATCCCAAGGCGGGGTTGGTCTGCTGTCGCCTGACGCCAGACGACCAGGAGGCCGCCACCGATGTTCCACCTGAGCTACATGCTCGCCGAGCTGCGCCGACGCCGGGGGCGGACGATCCTGACCGCGCTCGGCCTGGCCGTCGGCGTCGCCCTGGTGGTGACCGTCAACGCCGTGGCGAGCGGCCTCGACCGAGCCCAGCAGGACGTCCTCGCCCCGCTCACGGGCGTGGGCACCGACATGACCGCGACCCGGCCGCTCGCGATCGGCGACGGCGACGGCGGCGCCGAGGGACTCACCGAGGCCGAGCGGCAGCGGCTGCGCGAGCAGGCGGGCCCCGGTCCCGGCCTCAACCTCCGCGAGCTGGAGCCCGGCTCGACCTTCAGCACCGACACCTTCGCGGCCACGAGGGAGCTGACCTTCTCCGCCTCGCAGACGGCCGAGATCGCAGCGATCGACGGTGTGGAGGCGGCCGCGGGGTCGCTGACGCTCAGCGCCAACCACGTCTCCGGGACCGTTCCGGAGATCGACGTCACGCAGGGCGGCGGGCCCGGGGGAGCGCCCCCGCAGGGTGCGTTCGGCGACAGCGACATCACCTTCGAGTCGCGCTCGGTGACCGGGGTCGACCCGGCCCAACCCGACATCGCCGCCGTGACCCCGTCCCAGATCACCGACGGGGAGTACTTCAGCGCCACCGGGTCGCCGCGCCAGGCCATCGTCTCCGCGGCCTACGCGGGCACGGAGGGCGTCGCCGTCGGCGACATCATCGGCCTCGGCGGCGAGGACTTCCGCGTCATCGGCATCGCCTCATCGCCCATCGGCGGGACGGCGTCGGACGTCTACGTGAAGCTCGCCACGCTCCAGTCGGTCGCCGACCTCGCGGGTCAGATCAACGCCGTCCGGGTGCGCGCCTCCTCGGGCGACCTCGTCCCGGCCGTGGCCGACGCGATCGCCGCCGGCCTCGAGGGGGCGCAGGTCACCACCGCGGCCGACCTCGCCGAGCGCGTCGGCGGATCGCTCGACGACACGCGCGAGCTCTCGTCCACGCTCGGCACGGCGCTCGTGATCGTGGGCCTCGTGGCCGCGGTGCTGATCGCGTCCCTCCTCACGCTCGCGTCGGTGTCGAAGAGGGTCCGGGAGCTCGGGACGCTCAAAGCCCTCGGCTGGTCGCGCGGCGCCGTCGTCCGCCAGATCTCCGGCGAGTCCCTCATCCAGGGGCTGCTGGGCGGCGTCGTCGGTGCGGTGGCCGGCGTGATCGCCTCCCTCGCCATCGACGCCGGCGGGTGGACGCTCGAGGCGAGCGTCTCCGGCACCGCGGACACCGCCCAGGCCGCGACCGCCGCGGGTGGCCCTCCCGGCGGCGGGCCCTTCGGTCTCGGCCAGGCGGCCATCACCACCGGCTCGGAGCTCGTGGAGATCTCCACCACCCCGTCGCTCCCCCTGATCCTGCTCGCCATCGGGCTGGCGGTGCTGGGAGGCCTGATCGCCGGTGCCGCCGGAAGCCTCCGGGCTGCGCGCCTGCGTCCCGCCGCCGCGCTCCGGACCGTCGAATGAGCGCCCATCACACGGCCACCACTCCAGAGGACGACCACGGCATGCAGACCACCACCGGCACGGCCCCCGCGCCCGCCCCCGGCAAGCAGTCCACCCCCGCCTACGAGCTGACAGGGGTCTCGAAGGTCTACGGATCGGGCTCCGCGGCCGTCGCGGCGCTGAGCGACATCGACCTGCGGGTCGAACCGCGCGAGGTGCTGGCCATCGTCGGCGCCAGCGGCTCCGGCAAGACCACGCTGCTGCAGCTGCTGGGGGCCCTCGACCGCCCGAGCGCCGGCACCGTGAGGTGCGACGGCCGCGACATCCAGTCGATGGGGGAGGGGGAGCTGTCGCGCCTGCGGCGCGACACGATCGGGTTCGTCTTCCAGCAGTTCAACCTGATCCCCACGCTGACCGCGCGCCAGAACGTCGAGCTGGTGGCGGCCTCCACCGGCGTACCGGCCGCGGCGCGCGTGGCCCGGGCGGCGGAGCTGCTCGGCTCGGTCGGCCTCTCGGAACGGGCGGGCCACCTGCCCTCCCAGCTCTCGGGTGGCGAGCAGCAGCGCGTCGCGATCGCGCGCGCCCTGATGAACCGCCCGCGCGTGATCCTGGCCGACGAGCCGACCGGCAACCTCGACTCGGCGACGGGCGCCGACGTCCTCGCCCTGCTGCAGCACGTGGCTGCCGACAACGGCCAGACCCTCGTGCTGATCACCCACGAGCAGGCCGTGACCGAGGCCGCGCCCCGGGTGGTGACCCTCCGCGACGGCCGGTTGATCTCCGACACGCGTTCCTGAGGCCGGGAGGTCGCCCGACCCGTGGCTCGCGCCTCTGGCCGGTGGATCTGCGCTGGCGATCCTCCGGCCGGAGGCCATGAATCCGTCCGGTTCGTGAGATGTTTCTCGTGTGGGAATCGCCGATAACGGGAACGAAGACCGCGTGGACACCCCGTCGAGCGACCTCCGGCCCCTTCTCGGGCGGAGTCGATGAACCGCCCTCCGGTCCATGGTCCGAGCGTCGCCGAGTTCGAGATCGCCCCCGGCCCGACCGCACCCGGCGCGGCCCGGCGCGCCGTCGGCCTGCTGACGACGACCCTGCCCCCCTCGGTCGGCGACGACCTGCGCCTGATCGCCAGCGAGCTCGTCACCTACGGTTTGCTCAACCGGGCGACCGGCGACGCGCCCCTCATCCTCCGCCTCGCCCGCACCGACGGCAGCACCCGTCTGGAGATCGCCGCCGGCCGCGGCAGCTCGGACCTCGAGGGCGCCGAGCTGCTCGGCCGCGACGACGGCGCCGCGATCCGCCTGAAGCTGATCTCCATGGTCGCCGACCGCTGGGGCGTGGAGACGCGCGACGGCGTGGTGATCTGGCTGGAGATCGACGACCGGGCGACGGATCTCTAGCCCTCTCGCGCTCCGGGCGCCTGCGGCCGATGAAGGGAGTGCAGGCCCGCCGAAGGGGCGGACCCGGACCGATGGAGACACCTCATGCGCAGGAACGACCGCAACGAGATCCCGGCGATGATGGCCCAGCTGCGGCGCGTGATGGCGGAGCTCCGCAACCTGGACGGCCAGATCCCGGCCTGAGCCTCCGCCCGGTCCCGGAGCGGACGGCCCGTCAGAGGCCGTCCTCCGGGGCGACGAGGTCGGGCGACAGGCGCAGGCGCAGGCCGTGCCGCTCGGCCTCGCTGGTGATCTCCGCGACAGCGAGCCGCTGGCCGTCGATGTGGCCGGCCCGGTAGGTCTCGACCAGCGCGGCCAGCATCTCCTCGGCGATCACCTCCGACGACTCATGGTCGAGGAGGGTCGCGCCGAGGCGTTCCAGGATCGGGACGATCCGATGGCGTGCGATCGTCTCGGCGGTGACCGAGTCGTCGTGGTCGGGCACGGTGCTCCCTCCAGGTCGGGACCTTCCCCTCGGGGTACCCGGATCGGGCGGGGCCATCACACCCCGGGGCCCGGCCGCACCTCGTGATGCTGCCCGCCGCTCCGCCCCGGGCGCGCTAGGGTCGCGGGTCGTGCGGAAAGCCTTGCAGGTCCTGATGTTCTTCCCCCGAGGGGGATCCGCACAGGTCTCCCGGTACCTCGCTCGCGACCTCATGGGCGCGGGGTGGTCGACGCGTGTCGTGTCGGGTTCCCTCGGCGGGCCCGGTGACCCCGGCAACGCGGCCGCCTTCTTCGGGCCTGACGCGGATCTGGTCGCCGTGCCCTACGACGCGGCCGTCACGGCGCCCGACCCTCAGCTCGCCTCGCCGCCGATGCACCCCTCCTTCGAGGACCGGCCCGGGGCGCCCGACCGGGTGATGGCGTCGCTCGACGACCGGCATGCCGACCACCTCACCGACGAGTGGGCGGGGATCCTCGGCGCCCCGGGGGTGCTCGACGGGGTCGAGGTCGCGCACCTCCACCACCTGACGCCGGTGCACGAGGCACTGGCGCGGGTCGCCCCGGGGCTGCCCGTGGTGACCCACCTGCACGGCACCGAGCTGCTGATGCTCGACGAGGCCGACGCCGGCGCCACCTGGGCCCACGAGGCCGCGTGGCGCGACCGCATGCGCCGCTGGGCGTGCGCGTCGCAGCGCGTGATCGTCTCCTCGGAGCCCTCGCGCGCCGACGCCGAGCGCCTGCTGGGGATCGATCCCGAACGGCTGATCGTGGTCGCGAACGGCGTGGACCTGCGCCTCTTCGGCGGCCCGCCGGCGGGCGCCACCGAGCGCCGGGCGCTCTACCACCGCTGGCTCTGCGAGGAGCCGCGCGGCTGGTCGCCGGCCGACCCGCGACCGGGCGGCATCTCCTACACCGAGGCCGGCATCGCGCCGCTCACCGATCCCGACGCGGTCGTGCTGCTCTTCGTCAGCCGCTTCACCGCGGTCAAGCGGGCGGCGCTCCTCGTGCGCGCCCACGCCCGCGCCCGCGAGGCCCTCGGCCGCCCGCTGCCCCTGGTGTTCGTCGGCGGCGCGGCCGGGGAGTGGGAGGGGGAGCACCCCGCCGACGCGGCCGCCCGCTCGCCCTGGGGGCACGAGGTCTTCTTCGCCGGGTGGCGCTCGCACGCCGAGCTCGCGGAGGTGCTCGCCTGCGGCGACGTGCTCGCGGTCCCCTCGGTGGCCGAGCGCTTCGGGCAGGTCTACGTCGAGGCGATGGCGATGAGGCTGCCGGTCATCGCCTGCCGCGCCGCGGCGCCCCCGACCTACATCGATGACGACCCGGGTTCACCCGACCGCTGCGGCTGGCTCGTCGCCCCCGACGACGAGGCGGCCCTGGCCGAGGCTCTGGTCGCCGCGGCGTCGGATCCGGCCGAGAGGGCGCTGCGCGGCGCCAACGGCCGCCGCCGCGCCCGTGAGCGCTTCTCCTGGCAGACCCTCGCCCACACGGTCGCCGACGTCTATGCGGAGGCCGCCGCGGGCTGAGGCCGGTCGATGAACGCGACGGCCGTGAGCAGGGGCCGGCCGCCGGGGATGTCGCGGCCGTCGGCCTCGCGGGGCCTGTTGACCAGCCGCCCGCCCACGACGAGCGTGGTCGACCCGCCGCCGTCGAGGTTGATCGCCTCGTGCGCGCCGAGCGCGGCCATCAGCTCGGCGAGCTCGGGCAGCGTCAGCCCGGCCTCTCCGGGAGCGCGTCCCTCGGTGGCGACCGCCAGCAGGCGGGTGTCGTCGTGACCGATGGCCGCGCGCGGATGCCGTCCGGCGGTGATGTCGGAGTCGAACTGGGCGTTGCCGGCCGAGAAGCCCTCCCGGTCCTCGTCCTCGCGCACGATCGGCAGGCCGCCGGCCACGAGTGCCGGGCCCGCCTGCAGCAGGTCGCCGGCCGGCCAGGACGGCAGCGCCGCCAGCGGGGCGACGGCCAGGCGCTCTCCCTCGATGTGCAGGCACGCCCGCGCGGGGGCGAAGAGCGGGTCGAAGGGGGCGGTGGGCATCCTCTGGCCGTCGCGCCAGACCTCGCCGAGCGCGGGTCCGGCGGGCGTCACGAAGAAGCCGCCCACCAGCGCGTCGCCGACGCCCGAGCGGGTGCACCATGCGTGGAGCGGCTCCGGGGCCGGGAGCGCGACCACGCTCGCGCTCACCAGGGCGCGCGGATAGACCGCCACGTGCACCGTCGTCGCCCGGTCGCCCGAGCCCACGCGGGTCGACCGGATCTCGCGCCGTGACGTCGCGACGGGGGGCATCTCCTCCCCATCGGCCGCCTCACCCCGCGATTCCACCCCGGTGACCACAGGGAGCCACTCTAGGGGCAGTCTCGGCTGCGCCGGTGACGATCCGGGGAAACCGGCCCCGGCGCGCCGGCCGCCGGGCTACATCTCCCCGCGGCCCCGTCGCCACGCCCCCCAGACGGCGAGCTCCCGCTCGTCGGCCAGGCCATCGAAGAAGGCGAGAGCCGGAGGATCGGCCTCGGCCACCCCGGAGACGGAGGCGAGGGCCGGCGCGACGCCGGCCACCTCGTCGGAGGGCGTCGCCCGCTCACCTGCGAGTCGCCTCACCAGGCCCTGTCCGGTGTCGCGCGTCCTGGTCGTCATGCCACCAGCTCCTGCGTCGCCCACCGCGGGGAGAGCCTCGGCAGCGGGGCCGGCCCCGTCAGGGCCCCGAGCCCGCAGAGGCCCAGCAGGCGCGCGACCGGAGGCAGCGCGCCTCGCGTGATCAGCGACCCGTCCCACTCACGCAGGCGCGCCGCTGCCGCTCCGACCGTCCGTGCGCCCCGGCCGTCGATGAACTCGAGCCGACGCAGGTCGAGGACGACGCGCGCCGGCCGGAGGCGCAGGGCGGCGTCGACGGCGCTCTCGAACAGGTGGCCGCCCGCGAGATCGAGCTCCCCGATCAGGGCGATGCCCTCGTGACCGGGCGCGATGCCGGGAAAGACCACGTAGGTCTGCCGGTCGAGGTCGAGCACCGTGATCGCCGAGCGTCGCCGAGCGGCGAAGGGAAGCCCGTCGGTGACGGTCCCCGAGAGCCGGTCGTCCCTCCCGCCTCCGGCGATCACGAGCCGGTCGTCGCCGGAGCCGATGTCGGCGGAGCCCTCGGCCGGCCACCCCGACGTGGTGGGGCGGATGCGCGTCGTCGTGCCCATGCTTAACCTCGCTCGCGTCCGATCAGGCAGGACGCCGCCGGGGTCTCGGGCGACGGTCGTCGCCCGGCCGGGGCCGGGCGGGGTTGCGGACGAACGTACCACGGACCCGGGGCCCGGCGCGAGGGGTCGGCGCCGCACGCATCACCAGAACCCGAGCACCTTGAACCAGGCGCCTCCCACGACCATCCAGATCGCCACGTTCACGGCGCCGATGAGGGCCCCCATCCGCCACCACTCGCCGAGGGTCACGTAGCCGGCGCCGAAGAGGACGGGCGCCGGCCCGGTCGCGTAGTGGGTCAGCGACGCGAACAGCGAGCTCTCGAACGCCAGGACGAGCGCCGCGAGCTCCGGCGGGGTGCCCACGGCGATGGACGTCGCGAGGAAGGCCGCGTACATCGCCGTCACGTGCGCCGTGTTGCTGGCGAACAGGTAGTGCGCCCCGAAGTAGACCAGGGTCAGGATGAGGAACGCCACCTGCCAGGACATGCCGTCGACCCCGGACGCGATCTGGCCGCTGAACCAGCCGATGAAGCCCAGTTCCTGGAGCTGCCCGGCCAGCATGATGAGGACGGCGAACCACACCAGGGTGTCCCACGCGGCCCGCTCGGCGAGCAGGTCGTCCCAGGAGAGCACGCCGGCGATGAGCAGCACGCAGACCCCTGCGAACGCGCTCACCGTGGGGGAGACGCCAAGCATCTGGTCGCCCAGCGACCAGAGCAGCAGGAGCATCGCGATCGTGGCGATCATGAGCTTCTCGGAGCGCGACACCGGCCCGAGCTCCCCGAGTCGCCGGGTCGCCTCCCGCGGCGCCTCGGGCGTGTCGCGCAGCTCCGGGGGGAAGACCCGGTAGAGCAGCGCCGGCACCACGACCAGGCTCACGAGCCCCGGGACGCTGGCGGCGAGGGCCCACTTGCCCCACGACAGGGACACGCCCTGGTCGCCGGCGAGCTGCTGGATGACAGGGTTGGCCGCCATCGCCGTCGCGAACATGGCGCTCGTGACCGCGTTGATGTGGAACGAGGACAGCGTCAGGTAGGCGCCGAGGCGACGACGTGTCCCGTCGTCGGGCTCCGATCCGGTCAACGTGCTCAGCGACCGCACGATCGGGAAGAGCACGCCGCCGGCGCGAGCCGTGTTGCTCGGCGTCGCGGGCGCCAGCACGAGGTCGGTGAGCGCCATCCCGTAGCCGAGCCCGAGCGACCGCTTTCCCAGCAGGCGCACGAACCCCAGGGCGATCCGCGTTCCGAGCCCCGTGACGGCGAAGCCCTTGGCGATGAAGAACGCGCAGACGATCAGCCAGATCGTCGGGTTGCCGAAGCCGCCGAGCGCGACGGAGGGCTCGACCGCCTCCGACAGCATCGTCGCCGTGAGGCCGATCAGGGCGACGGCCCCGAGCGGGAGGGGCCGGAGGATCAGACCGAGGATCGTGCCCGCGAAGATGGCGAACACCGTCCAGCCCGCGGCCTGCACCTCCTCCGGGCGGGGGATCAGCAGGATGCCCCCGGCGAGCGCGAGGGGCGCGATTCCCTTCAGGAGGCGCGCGGACGGCCGGGGCGGGCCGTGTCTCACCGGCCGTCCCGGCTCGGCGACGGGCGTCGGCAGGTCACTCACTCCGAATCGCCTCGAGGATGTCCAGACGCGCCGCCCGTCACGCCGGCACCACGCTCTCAAGCGCCCGCCGGGGGCTGGCCACCGGCGCATCCTTCGCGTAGCCGACCCGGAACGCCACGAGCGCCTCCCGGCCGGCCGGGACGAGCGTGCGCAGGGCGTCGGTGAACCGCGGAGCGATACCCAGTTCGCGCTCGCGGTCGGCGCGTTCGGTGAGCTGGTTCATATGTTGCAGCGCGATGCCCTCACGGGTCGCCCAGAGGTGGATCCGCTGCAGCGCTCGCCCTCCCCGCAGGCGCTGGATGTCGTCGCCCGCGTCGGGCACGGTGACGATCCCGAATGCCGCCGCGGTGCCGATCTGCCGCTCGCGCATGCCGGTCACCCAGGCGGCGTCGAGCGACGCGTCGGACTGCGCCGGCAGCACCTTGGCGAGCGCGGCGACCAGATCGGAGAGGCCCGAGGCGTCGATCGTGAGGCCGTCCCGCAGGCGCTGCACCTCGTCCCAGTCCTGGCGGAACCAGACGTCGTTCTCGCGTGCCTGGTCGCGGTCGGCCACGACCGCCTCCGTGGCGGCGGCCATCAGGTCGCCCACCCGCCGCCGCCCCGCGTCGTCCGCGAACCAGACCACGCGCACCTCGTCCAGATCCCCCTCACCGAGCGCCGCCATCGACCGCAGCGCCCCGGCCGGGACCGCGCGTCCCACCTCGAAGGCGTCCCGGCTGCTGTGGCGCTCCGGGATCTGCGCGTAGAGGCCCGGCGTCGCGGCTGCGGCCCGCCGCAGGTCGAGGCGGGCGACGTGCAGGGGCCGGGCGTCGTCGGGCCGCAGGGTCACGGTGCTCTGCAGGCCGCCCTCCTCGCCGGCGATGACGCAGTTCTCGATCGCGCAGCCCAGGCTCACGAGCATCTCCCGGCGGAAGGGGTCGAGCGCGCCGGTGCCGCGGCTGCGGTCGGCGTAGAGGTCGATGCGCAGGTCGGACACGCGGAAGATCCACGCCTGGGCGTTGTGCGCGTTGGCGGCGAGGATCGCGGCCGCGACCATGCCCAGCGGGGTCCCCCGGTGGTCCTGCCAACTGCGCCACGGGTCGTACGCCATCCCCGTGCCCGCGCTGAAGACGCCGTTGTCGTACGCCCGGTAACCGATCGCGCCGGTGCCGACCACGAGGACCGCCGCCGCCCCGAGACCGGCGCGGCGCAGCAGGGCCCGTCGCGTCACCGGGGGGCGCGAACCGTCCGTCGCGGGCGTCCCCGTGTTCTCAGGCGGTCTCTCCGCGATCGGCGTCATCGGGCCACCTCCCGCCCGATGTGCGGTCCGCGCCGTCGATGACCGTGATGTGGACGACCGAGTCGGCGAAGGTGATCGTGAGCCGTGGCGGAGCCCAGATGACCGAGTCGTCGCCTCCGGCCCACCATTCGCCGTGCAGGAAGCCGACCGCGGGCACTGTCAGCCACGCCCCGGAATCGAGGATCACGGCGTCCGCAGGCGCCTCGTGCCCGCCGAGGGACCAGAGCACCCCGAGTCGCGCGACCGGCGGGCCGAGGAGTACGCCCCGGCTCGTGATGCGGACCTGACCGCCTGCTCCGCCGGGTCGCATCTGGACGACCACGTCGCGGCCGATGAGGCCGTCGAGGCGCGAGAGGGTGGCGGGGCGATCGAGGGTCGCGCGCCGGGCCTGCCGGGGGACCATCGCCATCGCCGGCTGGGACCGCGCCGGTGGCGTCACCACATCGGGCGGCGCCATCAGGGGTGCACGGTCGCGACGACCGCGTGCGGGTCGCCGCCGATCACGATCCGGCCGCCGTGCCGGTCGGGATTGCAGACGTCCTCGGGGAGGTCGGGATTGAGCGCGCGGAAGATGTAGGCGCCGGGGCGGAAGGTCCCCAGCCACCCCTGGCGTCCGCAGAGCTCGTCGAGGGCGTCCCGGACCTGCGACTCGCTCATCGGGGAACACGCCGAGCCGGGTGGCTCGTGGCCGGGTCCGGCGCCGCCCCCCTCGAGCACGATCTCCGGGTGGTAGGGGTGGATGTGGAGCACGTCGGCCGTCGCGAAGGCGCCGTTCAGACCCGGGCGCCTTCCGATCAACCGCAGGAGGATCCGCGCATCCTCACTCAGCGCGTCGATCCGCCGGCCCGCCGTGGAACCGCTGTCGGTTGCGGCTGCATCCATGTCGCCATCCCGTCGCTCGCGTCCTCGCAGGACGCCGCCGGGGTCCGGGGCAGCGTGGCGGCCACGACCGGAGTCGGGGCGGTGCCGCGGCGAACGTATCACCACCGTCCGCGCCCCGTTGTTGCATTCGCGCGATGAGCCCCGATACTGGATCCCTTCGAAAGGGCCTCGGCCCGGCTGCCCGAGACCCCGGCGGCGCTCTCCCACCGCCGGAGGCGCGGCATGGATCGGTTTCCCCGCAGGTGTTCCGCGGTGCCGGGTGGGTGCCTGGTGGCGACGCGCCCGTGACCGTCCCGCGCGAGCGTGAGCGCCTCGAGCGGATCGCGCGCGTCGCCGCCGCGGCCAACGCGGTCGATCCCGGCCGCGCGATGTGCGACGCGTGCGTTGCGGGGCTCCCGGTCACCGGCGCGTGCATCGTCCTGACGGCGGGGGGCGCCGCGGCGGTCCTCGCCCGCTCGGACGCCACGGCGGGGCGGATCGAGGATCTGCAGGCGACGCTCGGCGAGGGCCCCTGTGTCGACGCCTGCGAGACCGGCCGTCCGGTGGGCGAGCCGGACCTGGCCGCGCCGCGCCGCCCGCGCTGGGTCGCGTTCGCCCCGGCCGCCGTGGCCCTCGGGGCCGCGGCCGTCTTCGCCATCCCCCTGCACCTCGGCGCCGTGCGCCTCGGCGCGCTCACGCTCTACCGCGCCCGCGCCGGCGAGCTGTCGGACGAGCAGTACGTGGACGCGCGGGGGATGGCCCACGTTGTCGCCCTCGCCGTCCTGGCGATCCAGGCCCAGGCGCCTCCGGGAACGCTCAGCCCCGACCTCGAGCCGCTCGCCGGCTTCGGCGCCGTGGTGCACCAGGCCTCGGGCATGGTGAGCGTGCAGCTCGGGGTGGGCGTCGGCGAGGCCCTGGTGCGCCTTCGCGCCCACGCGTTCGCGGCCGGCCGCGACCTGGCAGTCGTCGCGACCGATGTCGTGGCGCGACGGCTGCGTCTGGATGAGTAGACGCGCACCCCCGCACGTCATACCGTCCTGACCCACACACGACGGCCCGCCCTCCGTGAACGAAGGAAGACGCTCTGCTGACCCGAGATCAACGCCTCAGCTCCACGTTCGTGGAGCTGGCCGACAGCCTCGTCGATGATTTCGACGTCGTCGAGCTGATGGTCCTGCTCACCGAGCGCTGCGTTGAGCTGCTCGACGTCGCCGCCGCCGGCCTGCTGCTGTCGGACGGTGGCGGCGCGCTGCGGTTGATGGCCGCGACGAGCGAGGCGACCGAGATGGTCGAGCTGTTCCAGGTGCAGAGCGACGAGGGTCCGTGCTGCGACTGCTTCCGCTCGGGCGACCCCGTCAACGCCGTGGACCTCACCGACGAGAGCGACCGCTGGCCGCGGTTCGCCCCCGTCGCCGCCGCCGCGGGCTTCCATGCCGTCTCGGCGTTCCCGCTGCGCCTGCGCGGTCAGGTGCTCGGGGCGCTCAACCTCTTCCGCACCGAGCCCGTGATGCCGAGCCGCGCCGACATGGCCACCGCGCAGGCCCTCGCCGACGTCGCCACCATCGCCCTGCTCCAGAACCGGGCGATCGCCGAGTCGAACGAGGTGAACGAGCAGCTCGAGCAGGCCCTCAACAGCCGGATCGCGATCGAGCAGGCGAAGGGCGTCATCGCCGAACGCCTCACGTGCGGCGTCGACGAGGCGTTCACGCGGCTGCGCCGGTTCTCGCGGAGCAATCAGAGGCGCCTCTCAGAGGTCGCCCGAGAGGTCGTCGCCGGCGGCCTGACGCCTGAGGAGATCGACGCGATCCGCCACTGAGGATCGCGGATCCGGGTGTAACGTGAGGCCTGCGGTGAGTGATCGCACCGCTGTCCGTGCCGCCCCAGACCCCGGCGGCGTCCGTCCAGGACCCGTGCGCCGGGGGATGACTCGATGACGACGGCCCGATGACCTCCCTCCCAGAGGAATCTGGCCGGGCGCATGCGCGTCGGGAGGCCGAGCGCGATGCCGACGCCCGGGTCGCGTCCGATGCGGAGATCCTCGTCGCCCGTGCCGATGGGCGCCTCTCGGAGGCCGATCGGGTGGCGTCCTGCGCCGATCAGGTCGCGTCCGACGCCGATCGGGATCTGGCCGACCGCGACCAGGCGGCCTCGGATCGCGACCAGGCGACCGCCGATCGCGAGCGCTCGCGCCCGGAGCACGCTCCGGGGGCCGACCTCGACTATCTGAGATCCCGCCGCGAGCGTGACGACGCCGGCCGAGAGAGGTACTCGACGGCATCGGTCCGGGCCGGGGTGGTCGCCGAGCGTCTCACCCGCGCCGATCTGCGAGACGAGATCGCGCTGCTGCGCGATGCGAGCGCCGACGAACGGGATCGCAACGCCCTGGCCGGCGACCAGGCGGCGAGCATCCGGGACGGCCAGGCGGCCCAATGGGCGGGTGACGAGGACTCGCGTGCGGCGTTCCTGGCGCTGCGCGAGCAGAACGCCGCGATCAGGGAGGAGGCGAGGTCCCAGCGCGCGCGGGCCGCGGACGATCGCGCCGCGGCGGCGGCCGACCGTCAGAGGGCCGCCGCCGACCGCCGCGACGCGGGCCTCGACGAGCTCAGCGGGGTGTTCCGGCGGGGCGCGGGCGAGCTCGCGCTCGCCCACGAGATCGCCCGTGCCCGCCGGGTCGGGCGTCCGCTGGTCGTCGCCATGATCGACATCGACCGCCTGAAGGCGGTCAACGACGACGCGGGTCACGCGGCCGGTGACGCTCTGCTGCGCGGCGCGTCGCGGGCCGTCCTCGCAACGCTGCGCGGCTACGACATCACGGTGCGCTGGGGCCGGGACGAGTTCGTCTGCGCGCTCTCCGACGTCGATCTGGCGACGGCCTCGGAGCGGCTCGTCCAGATGCAGGCGACGCTCGACGAGATGAACCCGGGTGCATCGATCAGTTCCGGCCTCGCCGACCTGCGGCCGGGGGACACCCTCGAGGCGGTGATCGGACGCGCCGACGCGGCCCTCTATGAGGCCAAGTCGCGGCGGGGGCCCTGAGCGGCCGTCGCCGGCCCGTCAGGGGAGGGTGAGCGTCACCGCGATCGCGTCGGAGGCGTCGCGCAGCACGAGCTGGTCGGCCTGGATCGTGTAGGTCGCCGCCGACTCGAGCTCCCTCAGGAACCTCTGCTCCTGCTCCATCAGCTCCGGCGGCCCGGCCTTCAGCGTGGCCGCGGGCGGGGCGATGGAGATCTCCGTCGCCTCAGCGCTCCCGGGGGAGGTCGCGTACGTCGTGCGGTACGAGTTGACGCCCGAGTCGCCGGTGAGCGTCAGGTCCTCTCCGAAGGTCGCGGTGATCTCGCTGCCGGCGACCAGCCCCACCACGGCCTCGCCGCCGTTGTTGTAGCCCGTCACCTGCCAGAGGGCGACGATGGTGGCGTCGCTGGCGTCGTAGGTGAGGACCGTCTCCCCCGAGGCGTCGGCGATCGTCAGCGTCTCGCCGTCCGACGAGAACGTCGCCGCGCTCTCGAGCGCCGCCAGGTAGTCGGTCTCGGCGGCGAGCGCCTCGGGCGGCCCGCCCATCTGGGTCGTGGCGAGCGGCCCGACCGACAGCTCGCCCTCGGCCCCGTCGGCCGAGAAGGCGCCGCGGTAGGTGTTGATCGCCGCGCGGCCGCTCACGCGGTCGCCGGCGAACGTCACCTCGGTCGTCAGTCCGTCAGGCAGCTCGCGCAGCGCACCGCCCGACGCGTAGCGGGTCAGGTCCCAGGTGCCCTGCAGCGGGCCTCCGCGCGCCGCGCCGGCATCCGGCTCGTCATCTGAACCGCAGGCGGCGAGCACCATCAGCGCCACGGCGAACAGCGCGAACGTTCCGACCACGGTCACCCGACGAGACATGGCTTCTCCTCCACCCCGGGACGTCCGGCCGGACCCTACAGCCCTATCCGAGGGGGCCGAGGGCCAGCACGACGTCGTCCTCGAGCGCCGCGACCATCTCCTCCAGCCGGGCGCCCCCCAGGCCGAGTGCCTCGGCGACCTCCGGGCGGGTGCGGGGGCGCGCCGGATCGCGGTCGAGCCCGAGGCGCAGGCGCGCCACCGCGGCGAGGTCGGCCTCGAGCCCGGCCAGCGCCGGCGACAGGCGCAGGTCGGCGAGATCGCGCGCGCCGGTGAGGCGCATCAGGTCGCCGCGGAAGCGGCTCAGGTCGTCGTCGTCCCCCATCGCGTCACCCCCGCCGCCGCCGGCGACCCCGCGCGCCGGACCGGCCGCATCATGCCCGCCCGGGTCAGGCGGAGCAGAGCCGGCCGCGCACCACGGTCCGCGTCTGCGTGAAGTTGTCGCCGTCCGGATCCTCGATGGCGAGCTTCACGCGGTAGCGACCGCATCGCGGCGGGCGCGCGGGGTGCAGCAGGCCGCTGACCCGCCGGCCGCGCTCGGAGCTCCGCGTGCCGTCGAAGACCACCGCCCCCGCGGGGTCGTGCACGGTCAGGCGCCACACCAGGAGCGGGCCGATCGCGCCGCGCACGCGCCACCCGATGTCGAGGCAGCTGGTGTCGCCGCACGGCACCGCCCGGGCCGTGAAGGGCTCCAGGCGCGGGATCCGGGCCCCTGTCATGAGGTCGTCGTCGCCGGCCGCCGAGACCGATGCCGGCAACAGCACCGCCAGCGCGAGGGTGATCGAGAGCACGCGTCGCATGGCCCGATGCTGCGCCCGGCGAGCCCCGCGACCGCGCTACCGGCGACTAGTCCGTTCGTATGGGCCGCGCCGCCGCCGCCGGTCAGCGCGCCTCCGGCTCGCGATCGGGGACCGGCCACGGCGTCAGCAGCAACAGGACCTGCGCGTCGTCGATCGCCGAGACGGCATGGCGCTCGGCGGGCTCGAAGAACGCGAGGCCCCCCGGTCCCATCTCACGTCCGCCCTCCTGGGCGCCGATCACGCTGACCCGCCCGCTGGCGACCATGAGCCAGGCGCCCTCGCGGACCTGGTGGTCGGCCAGCGCCTGGCCGGCCTCCAGATGGATCGCGATCGCACGTCCCTGGGGCGCCGAGTGCAGAACCTCGGGCCGTCCGGCGGTGATGTCGAGCCCTGGGAGATCCCACGTGATCATGTCGAGCTCCTCGCTGCGAGGTCCGGTGGGCCTACCTCTACCCGCTCGGCGGCGCGTGAACCGGGCGACGCCCGGGGCGCCGGGGGCCGGGCCGGTCTAGGATCGTGCGCATGCCCGCAACCTGGCCGGATCTGCCGCTCTACTCACAGTGGAGCGAGACCTGCGACACGCTCCACGCGCACACGCAGGTGCTCGGAAAGCTCGCGGTCTCCCTCGCCCCGCCCGAGCCCCAGCTGCAGCACGCCGCGCTCCGGCTGAC